>Ga0307514_10000069_pt1 | contig 277323 bp, 317 predicted proteins | sample 16_EM_MG_FD_203088 | JGI IMG/M metagenome (GOLD analysis project Ga0307514, IMG submission 203088) | Populus trichocarpa ectomycorrhiza microbial communities from riparian zone in the Pacific Northwest, United States - 16_EM | ecosystem: Host-associated > Plants > Roots > Unclassified... | reverse complement strand
GGCCGTCCTTGCCGTCCGTCCCCGTCCATGATCCAAATGTCGGCAGCGTCCCGGGGACGGACGGAGAGTTGCCGTCCCGTCCTAATCCTGGGTGATGTCGGACGGACGGGACGGTTGACCACACTGACGGCGCTTGAGCTATCTCCCTGACCGCAAGATATCCGTGCTATGTCAAAGTTCGCTTGTTCCTCAACGGTTAGTGGTTATCTGTCTGAGTCGGAAACAACAATTATAGAAGCAGCCATCCAGTATAACGAAAAGTTTCCCAAACGACCAAGACGATTAATTTTATTTTGACCATGAACAAATAAAACACCATGAATGCAGCTTTCCAAGCAAGTGAATCCGACAATGAACAACCAAAAAGGACCAGTGAAAAGAGACACGGAATGAAGATGTGTTTTACAAACGCTGCATACACTCTATCCACTCATATCCAATCATACCCGAATCCTCTTAATAACCATACCAGTTATAGGATCATTGTATTCAAGAAACCGCTTCTCATATGGCACACAGCTGGCATTGCCGAAGCGCAACCTGGGTGATAGATTAACTGCTGAAAGAAATACGTCTTGATTAGAAAACACTTACATGCACTGAGTGGGGTCAGTGAGCCAAGCAAGACGAGCTGGGAGCGGAATTCGGAGGCGCATAGGCTTCAGTCCTGGAAGCTCGTTCTTTGCAGTGAGCCACGCCTCTTGAAGAATGGCAACAGGTGCATCCACGGGTGCAATAATTGAGCCACTAGTATGGTCGGTAAGAGTTTTAATAGTGTTAACATTATCAGTCTTAACTGACACCTTTGTGAGAGATTGTTCGGCGTTGAGCTCGTTCAAGTACTTTAACGTCTTGTGCATTCCATCAGATGTCCTTCGGGAGTGCTTAAAAGTAGGCCGGAAAATAACCCTCTTTTCCTTATCGAGATCTTTCAAGATCTTGAGAGAGTTCTCGATTCCATGAGAAGTCCTAGCGGCGTTTTTGTGAGAGGCAGGGCCACTCTTAACAGAGTTGTTAGGTCTGATCGACTTGTTGATCGACTTGTTGATAGATCTGATGGACTTGTCGAAGGAAGCTGACACAGTGACAGCAGGTGTAGTAGATTTGTCGCTAATCTCATTGCTTCCAATTGTTCCGCCGTTGGAAGCGTGCTCGATGCGAATCTTGCTGGTAAGGGAATAGACAGTCTTGTCGACGGCAGACTGGACGACATTGAAAACTTTCTCCTTGTCAGTCGCGGAAGAAAACTCCACATTGGAGACAATCGCCTCGGTAATATGGGCGTATATGGGATGGGTTTTGCGAATGTTGGAAGTCATAACGAGGGTTGAGGAAGTTGCTTAGAAGAGAATGGTGTATGAGAAAATAAGACGGAAAGGTGGTCAGATGAAGAGAGAGAGAGGAGCGAAGAAAGGAAACGAGGTTTATAGTCCGCTAGTGTCGTCTGCAGCTTGGCAGGGTTGAGGTTTAGCCGCGGGGAGGACTGCCACACTAACTCCTTAACCGTACACAATTCAAAAGCGAACAATCCCTAAAAATGTAGTCAAATATGATCTTTAGTGGGCATATAGGTATATGGTCTGTTCTCTTGACATACCCATCAAATGTTCAAAGGAAACTCCTCAGTGCTCTCACCCCATTCGTCCGCGGTGGTTAGAACTAAGTCCGGTGCGTTCCAATTCCGAACTCTCTCTGAACCTTGTTACTCCTTCTTGACCCATTTTGAGAACACTGCTTTTGCCCTTGTATCGCATAGATAACAACCACGGAATGCAGTTGTTATGTTGTTGTTTAATCAAATGCAGTTGTTAACGCTGGTACAACCCGGCAGAAGTATCACAAATTGCCATCTGCTATTGCCCTTTTTAAGCATTAGAAAGTGTATGAATTGCAGTAAGGGCAACTGAACTTTGTGGAAGTCTCATCCATTGAACAGTTAAAAAAATTTAAATTATTTGTTTTACTTGCTCATATCGTTTGAACCGATTCAATTCAAACCCAACAGACTAAGTACAAACATTCATTCAGACCGCTATAGGTACAGTAAGCTTTCAACCATATCCCATAACTGTAGTCGACCCATTGATTAGGTACTTTCCAAAGTAGATAATCCCCCTCTCGACTCCACACCCACTCTCAGGTATATTACTGCGATAAGGTGTAACCCAAACTGCTACCTCTGTTGTCGCGGCATTTCGTTGATTGTCGCAGCAAGAACGACATTATCTCCGAATTTTACCAAAGATAAAGATACGTCACCTTTATCATCAACGATGCAGTCTTCGAAATACTCTAATACAAAACATAATATAGATCTTGTAAATTTGAACCGCTGACGATAAGACGAAGTTGCATCGCGTATCGGTCCAGTGCCGGGATATGATCTAACGATATCGCATGATTTCATGTAATCTTCAGAATGAATTATTGTTATGTGGTCGGTTTGTGCTCCGCTATCTGTTGGAAAGATCGTTGACAATCGATCACGGTAAGATATATGGCGGCTACCTGAATTCTGCGTTGGCACAAAAGACTCGGAGTGACTAAAAGGTGGAGGTTGTTGGTTTCAGCGGCATGCGATAATGCGGGTCGTAGTTCACTTGCGGCGACCTGGAGGTACATACTAGAGTGTATGTGCGTACTCAAGTACATACGTGAGGTTCAGGGTTTCCCCTGAAAGTTTCCATCGTATCACACCATGTATACCGCTGCCCCTGTACGTAGTGAAGGAAATTGTCTTATCCTACAAACAGATAACACAGATGTCTACAATTATAGGTTTAATAAAGCTAGTATAATAATTAATACTCGTAATAACAAATGTATTCTATAATAATTTATTCTAAATTGTTAGAAGTTTTGAAGTGATTCACTCCAAAGAACGTTGTAGTGAGAGCGGCAAAATAGGGCTGGGTCATTCATGGCCTCGCTTCGTTGCTCCAGTTGAACTGCCATAACAGCTCCTACCCTGCTCCCCTACACATCTAATCAACTCAAATCTCCAGGTTCTAATCTTCCACTGCGAGATCCTGCGGATAATCCTCAAACCAGGTAGCCCACCAATGCCTAGCGATTGCAGATACGAGAACTCGGGATACGACAACCAACATTTATCGAACGATTTTACTCAGGAACTCCGTGGGCAGGATAAAGCCCGCACCCAGCTTCACACTCAACGCCTTAAGACAGCAGGACGTAGTAACAAGAAGCACCGTGGTGGTAGGTTTCGGCAGCTCTTTAGCATTGTTCATTTCAGCTACTAAACCGCATGACAGAAAAATTAACTGGTGACGAAGAAATCGAATTTTCTCTACAACTACATCTTCCACGCGACTCGCAACCTATTACCGAAGACCCGGAGGTCATTTCGCAACTTCTCAAGAAAACCCTTGCTACCCGACCTGTCGTCCCAAGAACTGTCAAAACTATGCTCGACGACCCGATTCGCGAGTTTGATCGTGTCATGGCGGAATATGAGAAGGCACAGCCAGGTTTGTGAAATGTACCGGTGACTGTGTAAGGTAGATATTAACCTGTTGGCAGCCAGGGAGAAGGAGAGGAAAATGGAGATCGATGCGATATTCGAAGAACAACTGGCCATCTTGAAATCTCTGTATCGATAAGTTTCCGGACAGTGGGGCCAAGGCATGTCAACCTCATTATGATGGATGGTTCAGTGAATACGTAGCAGCATATTACACATCTTTGGCGCAAGCGTCTCTGTGCTTACGATTTCTTCCAAAAAACTTGCACACTGCGTTTTCTTAGCGTTCATCGTATAATTATGCAAGCAATGCAACTTGTATTGCCCCAGGGTCACCCTGTTCTATGTGAAGACATGGCCTAAATCGATTGAGGTACTAGCAAAACAAGTCCCAGAATTAGGGGTTACCTTGTGTGCACACCATTGTTGGATCACCCGTGAATTTTGCCTTATGGCCATAATGATTCCCTGATGGTGCTCAAAACAAAGGATGGAACTAAGTAGAGATGAGTTCACTCCGAATATGACTGCTAGCGTTATTCTCCAGTGCATATGTCAACCGGCTAGCTCACTGTATATTAGTATCATACACCGTCATAACCGCATAACTGTCCCTAAAGCCGCTACTGGTAGCCATGTTTGTTGGTTTGGTATTCTGTAAGGGACGCGGGTAAAACACAATTACCCAATGTCTACTGAAACATTCACATATATTAGATCCAACACCTTTTTAGATATGCAAAGAGATAGGTAAAGATAGCCGTAGATAAGAAGTTCGGATGTGATATTCTCCCTGCACGCTTAAAATACAATGGTCTTTGGATTCGGACTTCGGACTCCGCATACTTTCAAGCTTGCTATTTGTAATGCTCCGTGTATAGCGAATTAGATCATTCATTGTGCCAATAACTATAGGACTAGTTCTAATGCTCGCTGTAAGTAGCACAAAATGGAAGTGGGAACAAGTATCGGGTGGAATGGGAATTCCAAATCTTGCTTCGGCCTGCCGTAGATAGCTAGCTTCTGTCCATGACAAAGGGTATTTAGGTTGTGAGGTACGGCACAATGTCCGTGTTCATAACGCCGCTGAGATACCCCTAGGAAAACATCGTTTACAGAAAACAACCTGAAGTTGACAAGAATTTGGATACTAATTGATGTTACTCAGAACTGTCCATTATAACTCTGCAAACTCACAGACTGTCGAAGCGGTCCCCCCACTGCTTCATCTGTAGAAAATATTTCTATCTAAAAAAAATTATAGGTATATAGCAACATAGTGGTATGACTCTGACTGGGCTTGGAGTACAGTGCGCTAGAAACTAGAAAAATCGCCAAGTAGGTGTTATGAAACTTGTCACATAAAATGGCTGAATTAACATCCCGAATCAATTAGTATCTATGTGATGCTACTCAGTGGCTAACAATGGGGCAGGGCGAGCGAGAAGTCTTATCACCACGTTAATAGCCAGATGATCCAAGATTAATATGACTAAGATGCTCTTCGATTCTTCAAATGTTGCTGCATCAAACAGAGTAAAACCTATCTTCGATATGACTAGCTAAAAGAAGCGTCGATTTCCTACTCCCTATACTATTTCTTGCTACAAGATGAATGCTGCACCAGCGGCAGAGGAACTTGTACATAAAGGAAACCTAAACGAACAACGACAAAGGAAAGAATACTCCTGACAGTGAACACCTGACCGCAAAATCTGTAGCACACATCGGGAAAGTAAAAGAACACACAACACAGGAAAATAGACCGACATGATCAAGATGTGATGAGAACTCGGTATCATCTTTCAAGACTGCCCAAATTATCGTCTACTAGCCAAGCAGTCGGCCCGCCTTCCCCGTAAAACGGGGACAGTAATCATCCACAGAACCCATGGCACAGCGACGATCATACTCGCTAGAAACTGCAACCGGGTACCGTCCTTCCATCCGGTTGACAGTTTCAACACGGTTAAGAGCTCCGCTCATTTTGGCTGTACACTCGGTCGAATTAGAATCACTTCTCATGCGCGGCCTGATCGGATTCGTGAACGCAACCGGACTCGGCATCGTAACGTCTTGGCCGTGTGATGGAAGCGGCTGGATGTGAGCACGGTCGCTAGATGCTCTAATAGAGATTGCCGAGTCTCCATAACGCTGTTGAAGTAACGTGTCCAGTGGGACTCCAGGAAATTCCGGAATCGTTGATCGATGATGTTGGCGATTGGGCAACGGCATGACACCTGGGATCCAAGAGAAGTGGGCCGAGAAGAAACGGGAAATCTTCTCCGAGAAAGTAAATTTCTTGGTGAGCGATGCATGAGTTCTCGGACGCGGTGTGTACACCTTGGGAGAAAATGGTGTAGGGATTGTACGCTTGTCAACGTTTCGATGGCGAAAGTAATCCCATAGTAACAAAACGACAAGCGGCGTCAAGGTACATAAAAGCGCAATCTCAGTGATTGTGGCTGTTTCGCAATGATTGCCACATATTGAGGACCTGTATGCGGTACCATTACTGGCGCTGTCTTGTTCTGGAATGATTGACGCATTGGTAGCCGAAGGGAAGGCTGGAGAATGGTTCTAAATATCTTTAGTGGAAATCTTGGAGGAGTGAATAGAGCCTAAGGAAGATACGTACATGGTGCGAAGGAAGAGTAAAGTTGTTCAAGTGAATAAAGTGTTCTGCTGCCGACTCGATCATTGGAACATCAGTTGGCACTCCTTGAGTAGTTATCGCAAAGACCTTTAACAAATCAGTATCTGTAATAGGTATATGGGGAGATGCACGATTAAGTACCACAGGCACAGGCGTAGAAGTGACTCCAATGATGGTGACAGTCGGAGTGAGATAACTGGCTTTGCCCAATCCAATGTGCTCATAGGCATTGTCAGTCTGGTAGGATGTCGGAGTTGCCTTCACATCCTTAGCTTTGGGGTTATTGTACATTAAAATCAATAATAACGTACCGTTGTCAACACGTCTGCAGTGCCAGCGCTGACAACCGACTTCACCAAGGGGACGCTAACAATGGTAGTCAAGGTTATCGTGACAGACTTCTATTGGTTTCCTTAGCATTGAATCTGAAGACTACGATTTGGTTGAAATCTACATCATTGTCTTGACCGCTGGGCACTACGGTATTGTTCCCTTGGGGATAAAACGGTACCGCTACGTTAATCAACTGCATCGCCGGTATGAGTACTAATTTCTTCAACCAATATTTGTGAACTTGGAGAGAACTAACCATGATTGACGATTCGGAGGCCTTCCGCACTGCTGAGGCGGTGGTATCGACGGAGATTTTCTGGTCGGTTTTGACCGGCGAATTTGCTGGAGGGGGGATTGGGGTAAAGCGGGGTAGACAATAACCGAGATGGCAAACATGGCGTTACAAAGGATTGGGTTGTGCGTCCCGTGCTTTGTGACAGCGAGTATGGTGATGAACATATATGCCCCGAGGAACATTGTTGCCCTAAGTCAATTGTGCAGTGGTTGAGGGTGAGTGTACACAATCTCGGTCACTCGGCGGCGGTGAACACTCTATAACATTGATTTCCAATTCAACCTTCATTCAGTTTGTGAGCATTATTGCAGGTCAAATCACCTTCTACCCTTCCTCCCACCCTCACTCTGGTGCTGTACCATCCTCAATTCCCTAAAATATTCGTGATCATTTCCTTCGGTCCAAAGATACGGCTCTTTCCATCCCTTGGTTACCATCCATACATATGCCAGCACAATCATCGACAATCCGCTTCCTCCAAGTATCCAATAGAACAGATCCGAGAACTCTTCGCCTGCAAGCTGAGTAACTACTGTGCCAGTAAGAAATAATAAGATTGCGATAATTGCAAGGAAGGTATCCCAGCCGTACTCCTGAGTCATTTTTCAGTGCGGTTAGGAGCTGTATGCGTGGGCGGACAGGGTGGTTGAAGAGATGAAGTTAATGGATGGTAATGATAATGGATAGATAATAGATAGCACAGACGCTGTATATTTGGTGATATTGTAATAGAATGGCTATTATAGGGGAGTGAAGTAACTCTATAGAATTGAGTATAATTTTGAATAACGGAGTTCATATTTTGAGTACTATATGAAATCCCAAACTATTTGCGGAGACTGTGGACTGCATTGAGATGGCAGGATGAGAGCAGGCACTGCTGTTTACGATGCGGAAGAGTCTCTGACTTATAGTACCTCTATCACTAATATGTTGAATATACGTGCTGATGGCAACCTAGAGTGACTTATGTATTCGGATAGGATGTGATCCATTTGCGCGATGCATGTTCTCAACTTCCTGTTCATCCTCAGCAGGGATCTCAACGGTCCGGGGCGACTATCGACTTTCGGGGCCCAACATCGCTGTCTCGTCTCGGCCCTGATTTCCGTGGGCTGGTCTGTCTGGGGCAGGTGTCGGTAGCCCTAGGGCCCCACACAGGCACCTATACGGGACTGGCGGCTACCAGGAGTAGGCATTCGGTGATGGCGCAGGTGTTTATGCTAAATGTGGACCTTAAAATTAGCTGCAGGGGTGCCGTAATGCGATGAAACTAGTGGCAGTGTGGTTTAGAGCGAGTTTGTTTGTTTTGTTTTATTCATACTGTATTCACTCTAATTAGAGTATGACAGAGTCTAACCACCCCTCCGCCTCCGGGCGAGCCGGCTAGATGGCGGAGCTCCCACCTTCTACCCATCGTCCCCTTGTTTAGAGCGAGATTGGGTGCTGCAATGTCGGTGGAGGGCCTGAGTATGAAAAAATAGTATAAAGTAAGATGATTCCCACCGCTTCCCATTGTTGTTTTTATATTTCATGACATCATTGAGATTGCAGTGCCCTGTAGGTATTTAGTTTAAGAACCACTTGTCCTGGTCTCAAATGGTCCAGAATTCTCTGCCCCGAAATTATAGTCCAGTCCGGGGCTGAGTATTGTCCGGACAAGACAGACTATTGAGATGCCTGATCTGCAAGTGCAGTATAGCTCTCGTCAGAACATACCCAACTTGCAATTTGGTAGAAATGCCCCTGTCAACGCTTAAAGTACTTGTAAACTTTTCAAATTCTCAACAAAAAGCTAGAATTTCACGCATAATTTAGCCTGTAAGCCTTCGCTGAGAACTTGTACAATTGACTAGTATAAATACCCCTTCCCTCTCTTCTTTCCTCCTCTACCTTGCTCTCGTTCCCAGAATTTTTCATCGCTCGCAAGCTCGTCGGCTGACGGGTGGTTTTTTGAGTGCACCCTACCTTCCTGCATCCTCGGTCATCCTCCATCGGTCTTTAATCTCGCTAACTATCATTTACTAAGAATATAGAGAATAAAATAGTAAATAACTACTAATAAGTACATTCTTCAGTCCTTGCCGTACATCAATTCTTTCACCTTTATAACCATGTTCTGCACAGATATTACTTACACATCGTGAAGTTACTATCAACATCAGGCCCCAGTGTTCCTATGCGGCCAGGCCGGCCTTAGCGGCAGCTTTTAATTGAGGACCGGGCCGGGCCTGCAGGCTTTTCCGGCTGGCCTGCAGACTTTCTTGGCGGAACAAACCATAAACAGCATATTGTGTTCGAAAGACACTCTGCTGCCTACATTAAGAAAGCCTCCAAAGTACGAAACATTCACCATATCCAAGTCAGCCATCGGCATCTTTGGTCATCTTCTATCGGTATCTATCTTGATCCCTATCATTTGCTACTCAATGGTTAATAAAATGGTTAATAACTATTAGTAAGTGCATTCTTTTAGTGTTTGCTGTTCATCAATTTTGTTACTTTTCTAACTATTTCTTGCTCAGATATCACTCACACATCGCGAAGCTACTATGGTCCCATTAACCACAACTAAGCAACTATCAATCAAGTTTATCACATTCACTCTTCTCCATTACTGACTTCATCAAGACTAATCAAAAGCACAAGAAGAAGTGCTGGAACTGCATGGGTTCGCACTTGGTGAAGAACTGTCCAAATGGTAATACTCTTAAATTGCCCGGCTCGATGTTGAATTACTGTTGCTAAAAGTCTCTTCTGTAGTTGCATAAGCCTGTTTCGGCTGTAATGTTGTCGGACATCTCAAGAAAGCTTGTAAGTTCGCCTTTAATATTGCTAATACTGAATAATTATGTTTCGGACTTTCTCATTTCTAAGCTTCCCTGTCGAGTCTCCTTCTACCGATAGTACTAGTCTGGCTTCAGACTTTCCTAGCACTTTTGATAATTTTAGTAAGTTAGTTCGCTTTAACATTGCTAAAACCTACTAGATAATTATATTTCTGACATTCTCATTTCTAGTCTTCCCTGTTGAGTCCTTCTACCGATGGTGCTGCTCTGGCTTCAGGTATTCCCAGCACTTCTGCAAAATCCAGTAAGTTTGTCTTTAGCGTTGCTAAGGACTACTGATGTTATATTTTTGACTTTCTCATGTCTAGCCGTCGCTGTTGTTTCTTCTCTCGGTAGTTCGGCTTGGTCTTCTTCTATGTTACCTACGTCTTTTCCGAATCTTCATTGAAATCCGGAGAGATGACTAGAAATGTGGCGCGAGCTTCTTCGTTTGATTAGCGATTGAACACTGAAATCAAAACTAGATCAATAATTTTTCAGTGACTCAGAGTGGCGAAGCATCAAAGTTTTCCCTGATGATTATCAGTATATAAATTGAGTCTTTCTCCTTCTCTCGTTCTCTTCACTATATCATTGAATCTACGCACACGGTTCTCCCTTACGTACTGTAGCAATAGGGTTGCAGCAACGGCGTTGCTGCCATATTGAGAGAAACGTGCGCGTATAGACTTAAGACGCAGAGAAGAGAGGAGAAAGACTCGAGATATATATGAGAAGTATATCCCTTACCATCCATCAGCCATGCTAGCGGTCAGCTCGTGTCAGCCCTATGTATACATGCAACAACTGTATCCATTAATTACTGTCCCTTTCCATACAGAACCGTACGCAGCGGTGGGTGCCTTTATAGCAGTATTATTAAACAACAAACCGCAACAAATCCACCAGCCTTGAGGAGATAATTAACCCACCACTGCAATTGGCTTCCAACTACCATAACACCTTGTGTCCATACAGCAGAACTACAAAAAATGACTAGAAATATCATGCATAATCTAATCCACGTCAGTATAACAAAATTCCCCAAGCAGAAGGTTTGAAGTATTACCTCCACAGGTAAAGCAAACAAAACAGAGCTAGGGAATAGGGGCAGCAACTAAATTGCTAGAGACTCTTCAATGATGGAGCAACACATCCCTATACTCATACGTTGCAATGTCCAGTACCGTCCAACCGATTTTGTTTGCCGCCTTGATGTCAGCGCCGTGGTCAAGTAGCAGCCTGATCGTGGCCTTGTTTCCATAGTTCCCAGTAGCTGAGTGATGCAGCACCGTCCAGCCATCATTATCTGCAGCCTCGATGTCGGCGCCATAGTCAAGCAGCACCCTGACCGTGGCTTCGTGTCCGTTACTGGAGGAGTGGTGCAGCGCCGTCCAGCAGTCATTGTCTGCAGCCTCAATGTCGGCGCCGAGGTCAAGCAGCAACCTCACTGTTGCCTCGTGTCCATTCCACGCCGACCGGTGTAGTGCCGTCCAGCCGTCATTATCCGCAGCTCCAATCCTCGCACCGCAGTTGAGCAACAGTTTGACCGTGGCCTCATGTCCATATTCGGCAGACCAGTGCAGCGCTGTCGAGCCATTATTGCTTGTAACTTCGAGAATGGCGCCGCGGTCGAGCAGCAACCAAACCACGGCCTCGCGCCCATACTTGGCGGATTGCTGCAGTACCGTCTGGCCGAAGTGGTTTGCAGCCTCGATGTCGGCGCCACGATCCAACAGCAGTCTGACTATGGCATCGTGTCCCCTCAAGGCGGAGTGGTGCAGCGCCGTCCAGCTATCCTTGTCTGAAGCCTCGATATCGGCGCCACGATCCAGCAGCAGTCTGACTATGGCCTCGTGTCCATTCCAGCCGGAGTGGTGTAGCGCCGTCCAGACGTCGTAGTCTACTGCCTTCATATTGGCACCGCGGTCAAGCAGCAGCCTTACCGTGGCTTCGTGTCCGTTCGTGGCGGAATGGTGCAGCGCTGTCCAATGATTATTGTCGGCCGCCTCGATGTCGGCGTTGTGGTCAAGTAGCAGCCTGACCGTTGCTTCGTGTCCATTCCAAGCGGATTGATGTAGCGCCGTCCGGCCGTTGTCGCCTCTGTCTACAGCCTCAATATATGTGTCGCGGTCAAGTAGCAGCCTAACCGTGGCCTCGTGTCCGTACTCGGCAGAGCAGTTCAGTGCGGTTGAGCCGGTTTTGCTTGCAGCCTCGATTTCAGCGCCGCGGTCAAGCAGCAGCTCGACCGTGGTCTCGCATCCGCTCCTGGCGGAATGGTGTAGTGCCGTCCAGTGGTTATTGTCTGCAGTGTTGACGTCGGCGCCGAGGTCAAGCAGCATCCTGACCGTGGTTCCGTGGTTGTTCCGGGCCGATTGGTGCAGCGGCGTCATCCCGTTCTCGTCTCTTACGTCTTTGTCAACTCCACCAGCATGTATCAATAGCTGAACGGTAGTGGTATCGCCCTTCCTTGCCGCGGAGTGTAATAGGGAGATTTGTCCTTTCGCTGTCTTTAAGTGATATCGAACTGTGGTGCTGACTCTGATACTTGCGTTCCTAATCCCTTGGAACTGATGAAGCGAAAGCCTCCCGCTTAATGCCCTGCCGAATAAAGTCGTTCCTTTGTCAGTGTCTCCCTGCGCCTGTTGATACAAATAGCCGTTTTTCAGTTCGACACTATATACTGGTAGATAGATGACTGATATGTTGGAGATCCCCGCTAAACTTTGCCCAGTGAGCTGAGACCACGAAGACCTTGCCGTCTCGATAGTCTTGAAAGTGCAAGTCGACGTATTTTTGTCCGCCCTTTTATACACCCGGGTCTCCCCGAGAGTGCGCTCAAATGCAAACGCGAATCTGCGAAGGTACTTCGCAGTTGATGTACTAAGGATCGACGATGAGGAACGAATCGACAATGCGGTACGAATCGACGATGAGTCTGGATTATCACTGGCCCCGGAAGAGGTGAAAGCTGCCATGCGCTCGGCGATATCCGGATTTGACTGAAAGACTGTCGTCATGAGCTGCTTCAATTCTGCCATTTCGCGTTGTGCTTGTTGTGTTGACGCGCTAGTCACATAGTATTAGAATATATTCTATAGATAAGTAGATAGATCACAGTCAGGCACGAACGTGGGGTTACAGCAGAATTGCTGCCGTGGAAGGAAGGATAACGTGCATTAAAGGCTGGTTACACTAGAAAGTGTGGGGTACATTTCCTACTCCATGTTTCCAGGTACCCATCGCAAACGGACTGGGGGTGAGCCCTACAAGGCTTAAAAGTCGACATACCATGTATACACTGATAGCATTAGGCTCAGCGAAGTCTTGTGCATCTGCAGATTCCTTAGGATCGTCGCGAGTCCCTGATCTTTCGTTGCCCACTTCATACTATTCCAGGCGGTAAACTGTGAACCATCACTGTCGTCGGTTTTGAGGCTTTCTAGTTCCTTGTCGAGCTCGGAAAAAGTACATACGCAGCCCGTCAAGGTACAGACCAAATCCTCAACGTAGATCCTGGACTTCCGGGTCATGCTCTGTTGGGTGAAATCAACTATGAAGTCATCCAGCTGACGGAATATGGCATGCAGCGCTTGGACTTCGGCGAGAACGTTGCGCGCAGTACTAGGAGCGTCGGCAACGCTGGAAAGAAACCCGATGACTTTTGCGCCGACCTGTAGTAGTCCCATTACTGACGCTGCGACTGAAATACCGTCCATCACTGAAAAGGGAGTGGATAGAGCTAAGTAGAGCGCAGTGGTTGGTTGAAGTGTAACGATCTGTTGTGGCTGGGTGGTACTCGCCAGGCGATAAGTTGTGGGATCTAGCGGTCTTCAGCTGTTTCCCCGCTTCTCAGTTCAGGTTGCGGCTATGCAGCTCTGACGTGGCGTTTTTCGTTGAAATACAAGTACTTAAGCACACAACAACCACGACAACTGTAGACAATAGTAATCAAGTTTTAACCTCAGATTACTCCGTTGGTATACCTCCAGCAATTCTGGACCTTCCGGTTGAAGCCGGGCGCACCATTACCTGTACACTTTCGCGGCCACAGAGGACCGGAAGTTCCCAAGTCGTTAAGCAGAGTATATTTAGCAGTCTTTCTCTTTCTTTTCTTTTGTTTTGTATACTACTATTCATTTTGCTTGCGTATTTGTTAAAGGGGAAGAGTGGATAGCTGGCCATTCAGAAAGGAGCGGAATTGGACACCGCCATACTCTATATTTAGGGGCGGCTGAAGTAAGTGTTTCAGACGTTTATTCTGAGAAATTCAATAATTAAATAAATTTGTTACTTGAGATGGTTCATTGTCTCGTGCCCATCCGGTAGCGCCAAGCATCATTTTTCTCAAAATGATGCGTACGTCGATGGCAGTTAGAGTTAGTCACCCAATCAAATTTGACGGCTGGGCTCGAGACAAGATGGTTCGGTGACTTCTTGATTGACTTGACTGATCACTCGAGGGCCCAAGGCCCGTATATGTACAAGCACCCATGTGCGTACTCGTCTGGATTAACTTACATGCAAGCCATGCATATCCTCATACAAGCCACCAACTTCATACAAGCCAACGAACGGAGGCTGAGACTCACGACGCAGGTATATATGCAACAGAATTGGCCTCGAATCAGACTCTCAATATATTTGTGTGGCATGCACTAAGATGAAAGTGGAAGTGACAAAAAGGGAATAGTGTGGCAGGGGTAAGGAAGGTGTGAGAGCCTGGAGACTTCGCTCCACACAAAAGTTCACGGGTCAACCGGATCAGCATCTCATCAACCCGGTGAAAATCTCAACACCATAGGTTTGTACCAGATTTGGATGGAAAGAAGAGTTTAGAGTGGGGGAAAAAGAGTTTGTATGGGGCTCTAAGCAAGCCAGACAAAACTACATGTGCAAAGGTGAAGAGAGTGTCCGGGAGCGGCTGGGAGCAGCTGGTCATGGTCCGGATTAAGCCCGGATCAACTTCGGGTTAAGGCTGCAGTGAGTGCACATGTGGTTGAATTTTTTAAAAAAACTCGGCATTGACTCAGGTAGATATAAACTAATACCCCCCAAAAGCTCAGCTCTCTGGAGGTGATTTGAATTTTTAGTAGTCATATCTCCAAACCCTTTCACCTCACTTTTTTCATAATCCCAATTTAGATCAGACTCACCATTTCAGTTAGTATAAAATCACGTGAGATCCAAGGGCCGGGGTACGAGGCCACAACAGAATTTGTTGAAATACTGATTGCTAGAAGCTTGATTCTACTATCTAAGAGAGCCACAAGGCCATATATATATACGGTACGAGCACGTACGTACTCATCTAAATGTAGAGACGGCTGAGCTCCGTCAGCCCGTTTGAGAGCCAGCCCAGTCAGCCCGTATGAGATCTATATATGCAACAGAATTCAAATCGGGCAATATGCGTGAGAATTCATGAACGGCCGAGAACATTTTTCGTGAGTTTTCCAGTAACGCCTGCCAGCTTCCTTCCCACCTATACCACGCAGCACTGTAGTCTTTGCAACCCTCTACAATCCCAAGCAGCTACATCATCTCAAGAACTAACTTTTGTATCTACCTTTTCAACCTTAGGAACCTCTGCTAACTGTGCTGCAGGCTACCAGCCAGATCCCCAAATTCTGAATCAAAATACTCCCTCTATCCATCTCAATCTTTATCCGTTGCTTCGAATCCGGGGTTGTTTTAATGGTCTCATCGCGCTCTATCTAACCGTACTATTCCCGTCCCGATCGACTACATTTTAAATTCGCGTTTTGGAATCTGTTACTATGTGATCTGAAGGGAAGTCGCCGATACTGAGATCGCCGAATTGACTCACAGGCTATGGACTCACAGTCGTAGACTCATCCACGAGTTTTCACTCGCCACCGCCACTGGTATTTGCAATCATGAGCTTCCATGGACTTCCATGGAGTTCCAGGCTCTCGTGTATATTAAGACAGAGCTTCTCCTTAGATAGTAGAATAGACTTCGTCCGCTTTACATTCGTAACAGAATCTATTACCTAAGCCCTCAGTTTTCTCCATGAGTTTCCATTCGATTTTTTCAAGGAGAGATTATTCGTTATCCTCTAATTGAACTCTATTCAACGGTTTATTTTGTGTTGGGATTAGAGGTTGTCGCATCATGCCTGCAAACAGTAAAAGGAGGCTAATTTGAAGAAAGTATGGGCTTTAAGGGAACAGGGAATAAGATATCAACCGGCTTCCTTTGTGGAGGTACCAGATGCCATTCATCAACCAAAGTGCAAATCGACAATAGACTGCGCTACACGCAGCTCATATCAAGCTCTCAGTGGAACCCTGCACGATGCGCAGTGTATAGTTGATGTATAGTGATGCACGCATTAACCTAAGGAAGTCTAGGGGTCTATGGACCTAAGCGTTTGTACTGCCAATAGGCTTCCGCTAGTAATATACACTATTCATACTATTAATGAGATCACGTTTGAGAGGACGCTTGAGTTCCCGCTTAAGGGAGTATTTTTCCGATATTAGAGATATCATGAATGTTACAGATGTACATGAGCCGGATGGCGATAGAGCCCGAAGGGTTCGTGACTGCTCTTTTAGACTTCACACTTTACTCTTTTCTACGCATCTTGGGCCTTAAGACCTGTTCCTAGACAGTCATCGCACCACAGTCAATGCACACGGTTCTCCCAATATCGTAACAATGAATGTTACGATATGGGGAGAACCTTGTATATGGACTAAGGTACAGAGATGGGAGAGAAGGAGAAAGACTCGAGATATATACAAGGTAGTTGGGTACCTTATGCCCTACGGGCTGGGTGACTTGCCATCAGCTCGGTCAGGTCCATGCCACCATGAGTCGGAGACCGGAAAGTGACAGAAGTTCGCTCGCATACTTTTTTAGATTGCAATTTATTGAAGTAGCTAAGTGGAAGGTAACTTTGCGGCCAACAGGTTTTCTCTGGCGATGGAGATAGTAGAAATTGACTCACTAGGAGCTGCAGAAGCTGCTGGTCGGTCTACCCAGGGTACATTTCGAAAATCCATTTCTCACCAGCACTGGCTGAGTATACTTGAAAACACACATACACATAAGCGATGGGAAGTAGCGTACGTGAAATCCATGGGAAGTATACTTGCAAAGTGCATTTGGGAGTGACAGAGAGTGCTATTGTGAGTGTAGAAAGCAAACTAGCAGGATATGTAGGTACAGCGGACTTGCAGTGAAGGGATATATACTCGTACATTTAGATCATAAATTAGCTATGCTGCTTATAAGGAGCTACCAGGGAGCTAGCTGGAGATGATTGAGACGGAGATACCAGGAGCTGGCTGGAGCTGGCTGGAGGTGGCAACTCTGAACTGCCTAACTAGTGACAGTCTCTTCCGAAAGGCGGCAAAGCCGCCACCGTATCTTGTAGGTAGTGAAGGAAGATACGGAGGCGTGCAGAGGAAAGAAAACATGATGCAGTAAACAACTAGCAATTGTTAAGCGTTCTGAAATCGCTCAGAGACCTACCGCCGAAGATTGAGTGGCAGGAAGTAATTTACCAGGGGCCTCAACTCCTAATGCGCCAGGTTTCTGATTTGTCGCAATTTTCAGCCCTATAAGCTGATAGGTCGATTACGGTATTTGTAGGCCGTCTACAGACTATGGCCAAGTTGTATGGCCGGTGTCCCAAACATGAAATACAAATCAGAGAAAATCAGGCGTGTAGGGGAGAAGGTTTTTGACCCTATAAATGTGCGGGCTCGAATCCACAACGAATTCAAGTACAGTGTCGGTCAAAAATCGAAGCCTAGTTCTATTCGTTGGGAGTAACTGTACAAACTTAGGATTCGATGATCCACACGTCACACAAGCCACTACCGCTTATTCATTTTGTGTTGCTAGATATTCAATTTTTTGCCCCCTTACTCTGTCGGACAGCTCGGATATTCCAACAACGATCCTGCACCAAAGATGGAAAGATTTCACCTACACAGCAGTTTTCTAAATCCATGCATCTCAACATACGCTTTTCATACCCCTGTAAGTACTTAGGTCGCTTCTTTACGCTAGAACTCGTCAGATACCACCTCACCGCGAGACATCCACCGAGAAAAACATCCGCAATGTCCTCCATCACCTACTCTACCCTCTCCCTGGGCTCTTCTCCCCCTCTGAGCCCCAAACGACAATTTTGGGAAGGCCACGCAGGTGACACAGAAGTTCTTCCTATCATCGGCGAAAACCAAACCGAGGGCGACCACAACGCAGAAGATATCTTAACGCAGCCTATATTCAAGATGGAGCTCAAAGTACCAAAGATGCAGAAGATCACGGTATTGGAGCGGTCCAAGGCACGTCATGAGGTGCGAGAAAGAAGAGTCTCGGAAAATATGCAAATTCGGTGGCTTAGAGAGAAGTTGGCAGGGAAAATGCGTACAGAGAAGATGGACAAGGAGATCGAGGATAATGAAAAGGAAAAGAAAAACGTGAAAGATAAGGGGAAGGAAAACGAATGTCCGAAGGGAATTTGGAAGGGTAGTGGAAGCCAGACGAATATCCGCGCGAGGTATCTGTTAGATGAGGATGAGGGATATGCTGGATGAGATAGCAAGCGGAGGTAGGTAATTCGTGGGTGTTCCTTTTGGTGGGGAAGGTTGCCATCTACGTCAATTGGAGAAGGTTTCTTAGATAGTGAAGTCTCCCACCTTGGGTGCGGCTGAACAGCAGTATGTGCTACATGTGGTGGCGGGTTTATCGGGGGTGTCTTCTTTGGTTGAGATACTCTTCTGCATAGGTCTATTTGCACCTCGAGGATAATGAATTCCTGTCAGGAAGACATCGAATGCATTTGTTAGATTATGAGAGTCGTTGGGACTAACAGGGTGATATGGTATCAAGACTCATAACAGATAGGTTGGATACATCGATTCCGAGAGAATACTGACACTGATGTGTGCTTCATCGGCAGCAAGATGAATGTTTCCAATGCCTCCGACCTTTGTGAGTGCAACTGTTTAATCCTACGGGTTTTGAGAGAATCCAGACCAGCAACAAATAATATCTACGGAAATACATCCCTCATAACAGCCAAACTAAAAGACGTCGTATAATCTGGGTGCGCTTACAAAACCTCGATCGACTCTATAAGTCCAACACGCAATATTTCATAGCCCTCCTGACGAATACTGGCGTAACTACAGTGAGGAACTGAGACTTCAGAACCGCTCCTAGTAGCGCTTATCGGACCGTTCGGAGGAAAATGTGAGCTTTATGCCGCTGTTGATCGCGAATATTTATGGTATGGGTATATCTCAGACCAAAATGACGTACGGTAAGTGTAAACAGTACCCCTTAGTACCCAGTAAAGGGTCGAACTCCCACAATAAGAACTGAACGAATCACTAGATATCTCTTCTTACTTTTGCGATATTTCTTGTCTTCTGCTGACCTCCAGATCTGGCAGTCATCCAAGAGCTTCTACCGCACCGGAAGTGAGGCTACGCCCCTATTTTTCCATACCGAGTTATACATTGACATCGTATATCCAGGCGTCCCCACCATGTTTCACGACCGACCCCCACCCAACCGCCGTCACTCCTTTGTGCCGTTCAGCTCGACCCCTGACGAGCTCTCATCCAACCGAGCCTTCCCAAAGCACTGCAGCCTACTTCCTAGCTTCGGGCACGGAGATGAGAGTTTCCGGAATCACAGCTCCAATCTCGCAGAAGTCCCGTCCAAGCTACTCAGTGGAGGAACTGTTTCTATGTCGAAGAATGAAGCACATTTGGATATCCGAGAGGCATCTAGTATCCCGAGCTGCTTCACTATGAATGTGATTCCGAGACGAAAGTCAGTGGAGTTTCCAAGCCTGGAGAGCCTGAAAGAGAAGTTGCCGAAGGTTGAATATGCCGTTGCCGGGGAGCAATTTATTAATACCGAACCTAGCATTCCAAAGGAGCATCGCAAAAGTACTGCGGTTCAACAGGTCAGACGACCCATTCTCCTCGGGGTTAGACAGGAGGACAATGTCAACATTACTCCTGATTCTGAAGATGAAATCCTTGGTTTTATCGAGAGCATCAAGCAACATACAGGACGCTTTCCGGGAAGTGCAGGTAATACTGCAGTGCGGGTGGAACTGAAAGAATGTCGTGACTACAAAGTTATTCCCGAGCAAACTGCCAAGAATAACATTCAACCTCTGTCTAATATGAACACGGAGAAAAAGCATCGCAGAACCATTAGTACCATGGCTCCTCAATCAATGCGACGATCTAGCCTCAAGCACGAAGACGAATCCGAGAACAACCCCACCGAGCGCCAGCAATGGCAACTGCAAGAGGCCGGAGATCCAGCCAAGAAAGAATTCCAGTGTCGGTCTAACTTCACCTTTGAGGATGGCGCAATTGTCAGTACTAAAACTCGTCTATCCGGCAGACGATCCAGTCTCCCTGTGGCCAAGAGAAAAGACGATGCCAAGAATGTTATCACTGGCCACCGAAAATGGGGGTCAAACTATGACAGGATGCCGAGCGCTAAGGAAAGCATCCTGGCACCATCTTGCAAACCACACACTCATCTCAAAACTGCCAGTATTACTGCTCACCAATCGACCGGACTATCCAATCAACTTGTCCTCGGACTACAAGATAATTCCGGGAACGTTGTTGGACACCTGGATAGTAGGTCACACACCAACGGGAATCAGACGGCCAAAATTGATTCCGAATCCCCATCTGGCATCGCAACGCTGCGAGGTAAAACCGTCAGCCTTATAGCTCCTCAACCGAAAAGACGCGCTAGCCTCCACAGACTTGAACAAAAGGCTTATTTTAACACATACCAGGCTTCCGTTCCAGTCAACACCGAGGTCCTAGAATTCGATATGAAGGTATTACAACCAAAAGGTTATGGAACAGTTACTCGCCCAGAGGCCACGGAGGAAGATCCCAGGTCTTCGCCTATATTTCTGCAGAAGCGTCGCAACACTGTCAGTACTATGATTCATGAACCAACTGGAAGATTCAACTTCCACAAGCTTGGATGGAAAGATGAATTCAACCCTACCGAGGTTTCAGTTGACGGCAACATCGAAAACCGAGAGTTCGAATTGAAGGAACTAGAGCTAAAAGATCATGGCGCCGTTACCTCGCATCAGACTATCAAGAATAGCATCGAGACGCCGCCATTCTTGGTCAAGGAGCGTCGCAAAACTGTTAGTAATATGGCTCATTTACCGACTGGAGGAGTTATCCTTCATGGCCTTGAATGGAAAAATGAATCCGAAACTACCGAGGGTTCTCTCCAAGGAAACTCCGAGAACCGCGATGTTGAGTTGATGGAATGGCGGTACGATACAGTCACTGGCAAACACACCAGAAAGAATTCAAAACCCTCACACATCTCGACGAAGGAGCGCCGTAAATCCATTAGCATCATGACTCGCCAGCAGAACAGACTCCATGAGTTCGCAGGGAAACACCATATAAACAATGCCGATGATGGCATCACCGCTGCCAAAATCGAGCGCTACCTCATTAATCTCAAGCGGCAGGCAGATAATGCGATATTTATCACCACTCCAGCCGTAGACCCTGCCGAGGACGATTTTGGGTTTGATTTTGAAGACTGGCTGTCGAAGAACACCACTACCGTAGCTGAGGATCTAAAGGTACAGTCGGAGAGGCTGGAGAAACTTGAGGAGTTTTTTATTGCCGGAGAGGGAGCGGAGGAGAATAAGGAGAGGTTGGAAGGGGTTAGGAGGAAGTGGATGACGGGAAAAAATGTAAACGAAGGAGGAAGGAAGGAATAAGAGATTTGGGTAGGGGTTACATATCATGAGGAGCATATCTTGGGCATAGTTAAGCACTTCAGCCGAATACAAGAGCATTGTTCTGATTCCGTTTCTCTCGTTCCCAGTTTGTCTAGCCACGTGGTCATAAACTTGCGGCCGGCCGAATTTATTCGCCGCCTATTGGAAATCCGCACAACCCCGTGCCGAGTCGGAGCGGCCAATATGGTCTTGTCATTCTGTATATAGAGAGATCGCTTAGGTAGAGAGAACGGTATCGCTTTTAGGCTTTCTCACAGCGCGCTACCATTTCCAACGCCACCACTGGGCACGAGAGAAGCTTTCTCGGGTATCTGAAGATAACAATATTGTATATGCTACAGGAGATAACGATCTAATGAGGCTATTGTTGGAAAGTCATGATAAACAAATCAGAGAAAGTTCTGTCAGGTATGTCTCACCGATAAACCGGTCCGATGCGGCAGGAACTTCCGTTTGTTATTCGGCGAATGTCGAAGCTTCCGTAGTATCCCGATCACGTGTACATGATGACATCATGATTTAACTCCTGAACCGAAAGCCATCGTTAGTCGCAAACACCACAGCTGGGCATTGGTGTGTCTCAATGAATTGGTTTACATAGTGTAATAGTGGGAATATCCAAGTTTCAGTGATAATAAGTATGTGACATCCACACCCGTAAGTGCAGCCAACGAGCAATTTCCCTCCCTCAGACAATGCGCATATCTATCATACAATCCATTTTCCCGTTTCTATTGATACAATATTTCCCAAATGCTCCATAACTTTTGACCCCGTTCATGGCTTCCCCTTCATAACCCTCCTAACTAGCACCGTCTCCTCCACGTCCGTAGTACACGCCAACTTCCACACAAACGCGTAGGCCACATCTGCAATACTCCTCGCCTTCTCCTCCGCACTTGCATTCTTCCAGTCATCCACTGGTCGCCCAAAGATCACCGGGAACACACGCTGTAGCACAACCTTATCCTCCCCCGGTAGGTGCTCGAAAATATCCACAATCTTCCCAGCCGTAGCATGCATCGCAATCTCGGGTTCTGGCGCGATATATGACAAAGCTTTGGGTAGCTGTCGGCCATCAGTAACTGCCGGCGCCTCAACGTGTACGAGGTAGGGGGTCTTACATCATTCGCAAACTTCTCCAACCGCCCCACATTCTCGAACCCCATCTCCTTCCACCTACTCCGGTATCCGAGCAACAACTTGGTAACCGGGTGCGCGTCCTTCCCTCCAGTGGTGGCCTTCTCCTTGTCCTCAAGCACCTTGATCCGGTTCAGCGCCTGCGTTATCATCTCCGAGTTCATGGTCGCCTGCGAGCCGGCAGTCTTCTTGTCGGACACGCCCTTCTCAACGCTCACCATCCGCGCCATCAACGATGAGAGGTCGTTCTTGACGCGCTCCACCACCTTCACCCGTACTTCTTGCTTCTCGAATTTCTCGTTAATGTTCTTTAGCGTCCCTGACACTTGTGTGGCTTCTTTTTTGTATTTTGCGTCCAGCGCGTCGAGGCGGAGGGTTAGTGGGTCTTTGGGCTTCGCTGGTTCTTTCTTATCGGTGGAGGGAGTGCCGGCCTGCGGAGTTAGCAATGGGAAATCGAGGGAAAGATAGTGAGGACGGGAGGAGGTATTACCCCTTTCCATATGGTGGTCCATGTTGAGCCACGCCGGAAGAAGATCTGTTTGAGTGTGGAGGCGGTTGTGCGGATGATCATGGTGAGAAATGTAAGGTGTGTGTCGTTGCTCGAAGGTTTTTTTTTTGCGAAGGGGTGAATGTTAGCGCCCGCAGAGCCGCATGACGAAGTGACCCGTTGCAGCGGAGATCACTCGGCAACGTCGGGTTACACAGGGCTTGCACACCAGTGTCAGCGCCATGATGTTCGGCAATCCATCTTGAGCAGTGCACTCCAACGACCAATTTTTTCTATCCATCATGCGCACGAACCCCCAAAGGTAATCCTCGGCCCACCAAATTCTGCTTAACACTACCAAATATCAATAGTTACATCGTCAGTCCATGCTGTATTCGGAAGGAGTCAGGCACATACGTGAACTAGATACACCATGCTCGACAAACATCTTGGTCAATAGTGCATCTGCGAGAGACTGACAGGTTCTAGACCACGGTTTGGGGAGATAACAGACATTTATTGTGGGTCTTGATTCTCGCAGTTGGTTGGATATCGCAGTAAGGATGTCTCAAGCATTGATAATCCGGACAAGGTATGGTCAACTTCAAACATCAAGCAGTCGAGGGCAAGCGAATAGTTGTGTTTGGTGGGCGATCACAGAGTGCTCCAATTGTTACCTTAATGCTAGGATCTCTGGAACCAACACCTCGCGGCGTAACGTTCCGACTATTGCTAGCGATACCGATCCGTACGCCAGATTTGTCTCGCGCTATCTGTGTTTATCTAGGTGATCAGACAGTGGGTGTTTGCAATGCTCTCTGTTAGAGAATGCTGGCTTCTGGAGATTCACTTTTCTCATTCGCAAAATCAGCCGTGTAGTCAATACCCGGTAATACTGGTGAGAACAGAATTGAGTAATAACAGTGGCTAACATCCTAACAATCAAAACTTGGAGAGCACAGCAAGATACAACCATATATGTATTGGTAGACGATCCACCGGAAATGTCTACCTCTCTAGAATCATCGTATAACTTGCAACACGTTTAATATCGGGGTTTATGAATATCCCGCCGGAAGAGATATACGATCCATTGATATTGCGATAGAAGGGTGTGAATATCTAGATAGGCAATATATATTGTCGCCGCAAGAGTATATAGGCCGATACAACATTACAAAATTTAATATTTGTAATCTACTCCCAGTTTTATTTTTGTGCAAGTTAGGGAATTATCGGATTGTCCAAACTGCCGGGGGATATGGTAGAAGACCCTCGTAGTTCTTTGTCGCTTTTCCACCTGTCGATTCGGAATAAGATATCTACACGGCAATGGTATCATTTGTAGATACTGGACGCTTGAAGTACCCAGTGCGTCTAACCCACCGTGAACCTCAAGTTGGACAATTCCTGAGGCTACTCCAACAGCTAAATCAAATGGGGAAACTGGCTGCTGTCCGTTCCCTGACGATGGAAGTAAACAATAGCCGGATATCACCTCACGGACTTGTGAGATATGTATACTATCACTGTTCAATAAACATATATTCAAAGAAGATTAAAGAAGAATGTACGCTCTCGGGATATGCTAAGTGTATTGACAGAGAAATGACGACAATCGAATAATCCCATTTAGCCACTTAGTTTGACATGCCAGTGCTGTTCCAGAAAACATATTTCGTGCAGTTGATTATCCCCGGCAGCTTCGAATATTATATGTGAAGAGATGTTGAACAAAACCCATCAAGACTGCCGAGATTCTGTTCCCTTCCTTATCGATTGAGCGTGCTTTAGTTATCCAAAAGTTACTGCTGCCCCGCCAAGTACTCTCGTGCACGAACAAGATACGCACGGTACCACAATTCCTCGGCAATCCTCTTCTCCTGCTGCTTCAACCTTCTCACTTCCTCCTGAAGCACCCTGACATACTCCTCCTTCTTGACTTTATTCCGGACCATATGTCTCTTCGCCATTTTCCAGTCAAAGATTCGATCATCTAAATTAGGACTATTCAGACCGCAGATGAGACGTTCATGGAACAGCGCTCGCCTAGAGATAGCGAGGTCCTTCAGATATTTGACGTAGAACTTGAGATCTCGTTGGTGCTTGTCCAATGCATGGGCGGATTGAATCTTCCTGTAGATTAGGTTGCGGAGGAGGTTTTCCAGTTGGTTGGTGTTTATGGTGTCCATGGAGGCGAGGAATTCGGAGGTGAGTAAGCTTGGTTCGGGGCCAGAGGGGTGTCGAGGAAGTGGAAGAGGTTGGGGAGAGAGGGAATTATTAGGTATGAGGAGGCGTGGGAAGGGAAGAGTGTAGCCTGTAGACCACGAAGAGTGGTCGCTGTTATGGGGTAAAGGTATTAGGAGTGGTTTGTCTCGGTTAGCGGCTGTAGGGGGTGAACTCTTTCCTCTAGTGTCTAAATGAGACTAACGGTAACGTTGAGACTAGCGACACAACCCGTAAATGGATCAACTAAAATATCCAAGGTAACATAAAATCATATTTCCTTAGAACTAGTGATAAAAGTAGGTTGGACCTTGTCTCTCCGGCCAAGTTGTAACTGTCAGTAGCAACCAATAAAAACTATAACCGAATCCTTCATTTTCCCGGTCCAGGTTTGACTTGTGGAGTCCCAATGTCTTTACCTGCAGTATTAACCGTAGCTTGAAGTTCCCAGGTAGCTTCATCCAACCTTTTAAAGGCAGGCTATACCGCCGTTAGCCATCTTGCGACGGAGAAGGAGCTACTGTAAACATACCATAACAGTATCCATCGCTGCCAGAACGGCATCTGTAGCCTGATTCAATTCTGCATCAGCCTGATCCTCCGAAAAATGACCAGAACGTAGCTTCCAGTGCATAACTTGAAAGCTATTCAACGCAGCATTAAGCCTTCTCAAACCCTCGAGCGCCGTGACCTAGCAGATGTCAGACCCAGATAATGTTTAGAGGAGATCGATATATCAGACCTCAGTAATCGAGTACATGATTGAACTGCCAACACGTTCATTGACACGGCGTTGGGCATCAGTGGCAACTGTGGTGCAGTTGGAGGCGAAGTTGGTCCAGAACTATACGTCAGTGGTCAGTCACAAGCAATCGGCAGTGGAGAGTGACAGAATAAACCTCCGGCGGATTCAAGTGCATATATGGAAGTTCCTTGTCTCGAATTGACGCACTCAACGCTGAAACGAGAGCCGACAATCGGCCAAGTTCGACAGAGATCGGGTCAGGAACCTAAGAAGATTATCAGTCAGACTTTCTACCTGTTAGAAATAGTGAAGGTGAAGAAGATACCGGTTGAGGCATAACAGTTGATGTAATGATTGCGCGAAAGTGACTAAGAAAGAAATAGGTCTTAAATCGGTTGTTGTAGCAGTGACTTCGGGCAGTATATATCTGAAAGGTAGAGAAGGAAGCTATATTAAAATACTACGGGCGATCTATCTCTCGAAGACCACTGGATGACGTTGGGGTATTCGTGTTGAATCCGCCCAATATTAGGGTCAAACCGCTCAGTTCAACCTGGATAACAATTGCCAGAAAATTGCCATCGCCGGCAGAAGCCCCCATCTGTTCTTCGAGCCGATCTCTACTAATTGCAGAATTCGATAAAAACTGTTGTAACACTGTTCATCTCCATAGGTGTAGCATTTGCTGCCTAAAAATTTCTGTTTGCTGCGCGCAGACTTATATAGAGTCAATTAGAATTTAGAACTCTTTCCTTGCGATGGGTATTCCATTGTCACTGCGTGGAATCCTATAATCTGCGACTACTGCAGAGCTGTAAAGTTGGACCTCCTGGTGGAGTTTGTTGTGTTGATATGTGGTATTGTCGATGTATATCGATGTTGCTACTTCGAGTGGGCGTTGAGGGTTGTTACCATATCGTGCTTCAAGTGCCGTACTATTCTCAGACCCAGCGCCTCTACTCGTCGAAAAATTAAGTATGGGGACACCTACCTTGGAATATGACAGGGTTAAGGTTTCCGGTGTCCTCAAACTTGATTTTTCGACGAGTAACAACCATCCACACTATGTACACTTGCGTATCAAAAGTTTTCACAACAGCTCACACGTTCGACGCTCAGGTCATAAAGTAACTCGGCAATTATTGAGCATTTCAAACTTCGGCACCAGTTCAAAGTTGAAGGCCGTTAAGACAATAGCACAAAGCTAGTATGCATCGTCCCATCCATCCCCATGGATATTCTGCCAACCATTGCCGATCCTACAAGAGCCAGGGACCTACAGCGCCGAAAATCCTTCCGACGGGCTGACAAAGCTACGCACAATTGACCGAATCTTGTTCACATCTCCATCTTCATGTCAAATACACCCCGTGTCTACCTTATACAATGTGGGCGCTACAACATTTCTCATCGAGAACGCATTATTAGTCTTGTTGGATAGTCTCGGAATCCGGGCGGGCGTACCGCACTCCGCGACTACCAGATAGACTAATTTGAGTACGTTGAATTGGGTTAGGGTTCGTTGTAGGCGCTAGCGTGTAATTTTTTGTAGATCACTACGGGCCATCTTAGACGTAGATAGCAAGTTCACTCACGAGAATCAGGTCAATACCACGTTCGGTACAATAATTCTGGCACAACAAGTCCATGGCCGATCAACTCAGAATCCTAGACCTCAGTAGATAGTCCGCCAGTGTTTAACTGCACACATTGACGAGCGATAGTCATTGAGATCAGATCGTCTCAATTTCAATGGCAGACTTTAAATTACACCCAGCACCTTTTTTGTACATGTTTCAATAGTATGAAAACAAAACGCGAGAATCATTCCCGTTCAACGCACAGGACCTCCCGAACAATTTCACTAACAACTACCCCAGGTAGTCCATCCACGAAGGTTTAGAAGTCCCCTCGGCTGAGTAAAAGCAGAAGTAGTACACTACAGAATTGATTATCGTGTGAAAAACAAAGATGCGATCAGAAGTTATCATACATCTAAATGGCCGGGGATTGAAGCATCGCGAAACTACCATATCGACAAGCTCGTAATACAGATAGATAAGGAGAAATGGGATACCAATGTATATGGTCCCAAAATATAATATGCAAAAAATCAACCATACAAAGATTATAATAATAATCAGAAAGATCGGAAGAAAGATCGATAAAACAATAAGCAAAAATGACCCATGAAAGCATAAGCAAGGAGGGAATTCGAACCGCACGAGGGGTTTGCGTCACGACAATGCCTGACCACCCTAAAGCTCAGAAAAATTAAAGCCAGAAGAGAGATTACTGGAACCGTTGAAAGGAATACATAGTACGAGAATCGGGCGCCAGCAGTAACAATGGCTCTCCCGAATCCGTCAGTGATGTTGTCATGGATCGACCGTAAGAACCTCTCGAGAACTTTTCGAAACTGACTCCGGTAGATCGGTTGCAAGTAAGGTCTGAAATATACCACGAAGGTGCAAAACAGGCATGACTGTTAGGCCACAAAACGCTAGTCCCCGGTATACTCTCCGTCTTTGCCCAGGCGCTTTGAGAATGGTGATGGAGGTATGAACTAAATGCTCCACACGTGTACTATGCAAAATCCGGTCGCTGCCAAATGAACTTGAGCCCACCCATGCCATGATCTCATTTAGCATCCATGACTATACATAAGCTACACCGATTGCCGTTTCTAACGGTTTTCCTGTCATTGCGCAAAGCTTCACAAACTGCAATAGCGAGGGAGTCGCAAGCGCTAATGGCACACAAGAGCGACGGTTCGCTCAATTATCGCTTCCTTCATGGCCTCCAACAGCTGAGGATTGTCTAGTATGGCGACTAGTACTGGTCAGACTTATCAAGCGTAGGGTATGCTACATTTCCTCGTTACCGTTTTCGTAAAATCGAAAAAATGACATGCAGGTCGCAGCCTTTCTAGCCCGTAGCCCGTCAAGTAGCAAAGTAGCGTAACTGTCAGTGAGGTGTACTGACTCCATGATGCAGAAAATCGGCGATATTCGATTCCGTTGAAACTTTTCGGTCGATGTGGAAAGTTGTGTGATACATAGGATGTTGAAATACTGTGATTTCTAGAAGCTTGATTCTATCTAAGAGGGCCGCAAGGCCATATATATATGGTACGAGCACGTACGTACTCATCTAAATGTAGAGACGGCTGAGCTCCGTCAGCCCGTATCAGAGCCAGCCCCGTCAGCCCGTATGAGAGCCAGCCCCGTCAGCCCGTATGAGAGCCAGCCCAGTCAGACCGTATGAGATCTATTTATGCAACACTCCCCCCTCTTGCTACGCTCTGTGGAGCAAGAAACAAACAAACAAACAAACAAAGATGATGCGCAACTTGTGATTCCCATAGTAGCCTCCTTAAAACCCTGCTTGAGAAGTGAGCAGGGAAGGAGTACTACCGTAGCCTGAGGATTGCCATCCATATAAACAAAGAAATCCGCATTCCAAAAGACAAGTGAAACAACCTTAAAACCTTAAATTGACCTCCATTACCATAATCCCATTGCTTTCGTGAACTTCGTATGCTTATCTTTTGTAAGTGCTTTCGTGAATATATCTGCCACATTTTCGTCCGTGTGTACGTAGGAGTAGTTGACTATTCGGCGTTTGTGCAGATCTCGACTGTTGTGATAGCAAACGTCGATGTGTTTAGTTCGAGCTTTGATGATTCCCGTGGTGATTAGAGTGAGAGCACCCTGATTGTCGCAGTTGATTGGCAGCGGTGGTGAGTCTCTCTGAGAACCGTGAATATCCTTTTGCAACTGGAGTAACCATTTCGCTTCTCTGGAGGCCTCCGAACAGGCGATGAATTCGGCCTCGACAGTTGACATGGCGATGAGGCTTTGCTTTCGAGACTGCCACGAGACTGCTCCACCATTGCTGGCGATAAACACATCGCCTCCCTGGGATTTGCGTTCCGCGCTCTCATTGGCCCAATCGGAGTCAGAGTACCCTGCGAGACTATTGCCGATGTCGTTGCCGTTGAAATGTAGTCGAAAATCGGCTGTATATTTGAGGTACTGAAGAACTCTCTTAGCAGCGGTGTGGTGGAAAAACGGCTCCCACCACTACAAAGCCACGCAATTGAGTGGGCACGTGACTGGGTTAGGGTTATCGCGGCTCTGCATCACGCCATCGGCAAGGTTGAAAAACCTTCGCTGGACGCCACAGAGAGACCTCACCAATCACGTACCAATCATCATCTCATCTCTTTCCTTCTTCTCTCTTTTGTTTCTTAGTTCTAGCCAATCAACTATCTCGCTGCGGCTACTCCCTCCCTACGCTCCTCGAAACGAAACCTCCATTTTCGTAGCTTCCTACGGAAGCTACCGTGTGCGATCTCTTGATCCGGGATTTCCGCCACAACGGTAATTGTTTGCGGTAGGGGTTGCGATTCCGGTATTGTCATCCCCCTCTTTTTGAAAATCGTTGCTCCGCTGACGACTAATCTCATACGGCTTGGTAGGGAATATCGATTAGAAGGGCTTGCTTCGGAAGCCGATTTGTGGTCGTCAATTGCCATCGTAGTTGTGAAGCTCGGGATCGCCGAGTCTGAGACGGGATCTCATTCGGGATTGTCTTCTGGGTAATATAACTTCGTAACAAATTCGGCATTGAATTCGGCATTGTATTCGGCATTGTAGTCTCTGCCATACGGCTGCTTGATTTAGTCTTTGAATAGTAGTCGGGAATGTACTCGGTACGGCAAGGCCGCCAGTAAGTATATCCGCATATCGGCTTTCAATTGCTAGTCTTGCTGCTTATCATCGAAAGTTAAGACCTTAGAAGGGGTAGTATTTCACATAACCTCGTGTATATCGCAGTAGTCAAAAAGACTGATTGTCATCCATCTCCGAGCATCTCAGGGATAGGCATATCGGTGCTCGTAAGTCTAATTCCCATAGTCTCAACAATAGCTCTTTCCTTGATAAAGTAGCTTCCCAACGTCATTCTCTCGTATCTGGGACATTATCTGGTGCCCGGGCTTCCAATTGTATATAAGTATTCAGCGCTTCTGCTGGTGATGAGGACGGCTGGATGAAGCCGTTGGCTAGGTCGTTTCAATGTAGGCTTTCAACGTTTTCAGTTCGAATTTCGATAGGTTGTAGATCCGCGGCGGGAGTGTTTCTGCCTTGGCCTTGCTGAAGACCTCCACAATGTCTCGATATTGAGACGGGATACGCACTCCATCATCGGTGAATTGTCATCCGTCTGTGGGGATGATCTCCGAACTGCAGACTCGCACGGATTCGTACGGCTCTGAATCTGCTCCATCCGTGTTAGCCAAATGGATGAAAGAAAGGATGGAAGCGGTGGATGGGAAAATCCAGGAGCCCGGATCGGAACGGTTCGCCACAATAGGGCCAAGCCCCGTCGTCCAAGTACTCCCTTCGTGTCTCGGCGAGCCGGTAGCAGTCATTCAGGGTTCCCCTGCGGACCCCCTTCTGCCGCAACTACCGCCGCTGCTCTCTGCTCGCCCATTCAGCATCGACCGGGGCTCGTCCCACCTAGTTTTCACGAGGTGACGCCTTCCGACATTGTTGATGCTCCCAGCAGACCGGTGCCTCGTCAAATCGTATGGCGGAGGCTGCGACGACCTCATTAGGTCATCGAATGCGGTGGCCCCCAAGAACTGAATATATACAGCGGGGGATGGTTCACAAGCACCGTCTTCCGCACTTCCATCTCCCTGGGGTAGCGAAGTGATAGTTTGCTCATTTCCGGGATTCCCAACCGGCGTCCGCAACCTAACAACTGGCCTTTAGACCAGTCGATTTCCGGATTCCTAGGTTGGAACCAAGTACGAGATCATAAACCATCATTGGCACAACGAGGACATCCGGTTCGTCAACCAGCGCCTAATGTTCAATATACAGACACGAGATTGTCGTTTTCCGACTATCTTACGCCGACATCATCCCCGGCTATCAAGGCCTACAGTGGTGATGTGTGTCGGTTCTGATGGCAGTCCAAGTCGCCGAAGCAGTCTGGGCGCCATGAAGAGGCTCGTAGCCGGTCATACTCTAATTAGAGTGAATACAGTATGATTAAAACAAAGAGGCAGGTAGCGCCGCAATCGATAAGAGCTCGAATGCGTTGCCTCTCACCGTGTACGTCTCGAACATAGAGTTCATGAACTGTGTGAAATACAGTGGGGTAGGTGGACTTCGATTGTCCATAACAATTGTGCTCTGAGAAGGCATCATAGCCATCATAGTCGTCATACTCATCGTAGGAGGTTGGCAGAATTGTATAGGTCTCGACCGTAAGTGCACTTCCGCCGTGCAATGATTTTCCGCGGTGATTTCGTTCCAGGGGAGGGAGTGATTCCATCGGGGGTAAATCTCTATAAGTGCACTTCGCTCGTGCAGACGTTCGAGGCGGTAAGAGAGCTTAATTTTTAGACTTATCCTCTGTAGGTGGGTGTCGTCTATAGTATTGTCTATCCCCGTAGGCGTGCTTCACATGAGTAGTGTATCCGTCTCCAAGCATTATAGCATCTCCGGGATGGGCATGTCGGGTTTTGTCGTTCCTCATAGATATTGACTTGACATACTGGGGAAGGCTCCAAGGTCACTCTCGATTTCATCGCGATCCAGTGCGGTTGTATTTCGTCCAAAGTTGCCATTAGAACCCGCATTCTGACCGTTTCAAGACCCAGCTCTTTCACATCCAGTCTCCCGCACTAAATATAGGCAATCATGGTTGGCTGTCTGGACTTGCTCATAGTTATAGCCTTGGTGCGTCCGTTGCCGTTACTGTAATTGCGGTCGAATATCATTGATACAGTAGGTTTGACATAGCAGGTCTCCACCGTAAGTGCACTTCCGCTGTGCAATAATTCCCCGCGGAAATTTCGTTCGAGGCGAGGGAGTGCTTCCATCGTGGGGTAATTCTCTGTAAGTGCAGTTCGCTCGTGTAGACGTTCGCGGCGGTAAGGGTGCTTCTTTCGTAGGCTGGTCCTCCTCGGTAGGTATAAGTGGCCGTCGAATGCCTGCGCAACTGGGCTTCTTCGAGGTTGCCAGAGCTTTCGGTGTACACGCCAATTGAAGTCGGTGGAAATCGCTCAATTAGAAGGAATGTAGTCGTAACTGTGCTGACTCGTAATTCGTCTGTTGACTTCGCCTTTGGTGCTCGAATTGGCCGCATTCAGGGGTAAAGTCACTCCGTCCATTGTAGGTTCTTCGAATGATGATCGCGTTCAATTGACTCGTAATGCGTCTTTCGACTTCGCTTTTGGTTCTCGGTATTGCCGATTCAGGGGTAAGATCGCGCCATTGATTGTAGGTTCTCCGACTGATGATCGCGCTCAATTGACTCATAGGAATGGTGTTCGAACTCAAGGATGTCTATCATATTCGATTTCTCTCGTTGACAGGGTCGAATAGTCGTATCTTGTACTCGTGATAATTATCGTCGTCGCCGCCGGTGACGCGTCTCGTGCACTGACTGGTCTCCGAACTCTTCTCCGCTGCCATCAGGGACTCAATTGAATGATGAAATGATCAAGATCCGTGTTCGCAGGAATCATGGCCTTCGTTATCTCGTTTTGAAGGCAGTAATGTCAATTGTTGACGTTACGATGCGGCGCGTCGGTAAAGGGGTAAACTCGCGAAATCCCGTGAGCGAAACGTATCCGTTTACTGAAAAAGCGATAATAGTGTAAGGGCACGTACGCCAGCGTTCGGCCGCATAGGTATACGTATGGTAATTATAGGATACAGTTGCAAACGTGGATGCGAGTGATAGTAGATGTATAGGTAAGATTATCGCTAGAGATCTAAGGCCCGTGGCGAGCCGACTATGTAGAATGGCCTTTACCCGGCTCCGGGTCACGTGCTGCCGTTACAGAATGGTTCTTATATTACGAGCATCCAGCCAAATCTTAGACCCTACTTGTATATTTGGTGCAGGTATACGTCCTCGATTCGCACCTTCTTCCTGTAGTGCTTGACTTTGTCTTATTTTCACCCCCACCTATTCATGAACTTCTTGCATCGTAGTCTGAACTTGGTCCGCATCCAGGCATCCTTGATCCCGTTCCATAGTTGGTTCTCCTGCAAATGACATTCAGGAATCGACGCCCTGAATTGCAAAAAACGGAGTGCACTTATTTGCCTCGGATATCCCGTTATTCGTGGTAAACTCGGCAAGGGGTAACCACTGCACCCAATCATCCTGCTGATGATTTACGAATATCCGAAGGTGCTCTTCCATCCCCGCATTCAGTCGTTCGGTCTGACCATCCATCTGAGAATGAAATGCCGTGGACATTCGTCGGTCAACTCCTAACTGGCTACATATCTGTCCCCAAAACGTCGAAGCAAACTGAGGTCCCCGATCCGAAACAATAGTCCTTGGCAGGCCATGTAGGCATACAACTTCCCGAAGAAACAATTTCGCCAATTGTACCGCATCTATCGTTGTATGGCATGTGATAAAGTGTCGCATTTTCGAAAGTCTATCTACCACCACCCAGACTGCATCAAACCCTTCACACTCTGGCAACCCAACCTCAAAATCCATAGAAATATTTTTCCATGGTTTCTCTGGTACTGATAAAGGCTGAAGAACTCCAAATGTGGCATGCCTCGAGGTCCTAGAGTGTTGACAGGTATGGCAATTCTGTACATACTGATCCACCTGTTTCCGCATGTCCTTCCAGTAGTATTATCTATCCAGAACGTCACAGGTTTTTGCTTGTCCCGGATGTTCAGCCAATGCCATATCATGGTGCTCGTGCATTAGTCGTAGCTGTAACTGGTCTCCCTCAGGAACATAACGCTTTCCACTATACAATACCTGTCCATCTTGTTCCTTGCATTCCGCTACTGTAATTTCTTTCAGACTATTGCCTTCCCTTGTAGCTTTGAATATCGTATCTGGTAACGGGTCCTCTTGATATGCCTGGTTGAAAAGATCCGATACTGAAGGACGTTCCTGTACAGGTAAATCATTTGCCAATATCTGCAGCTGTTCTGGCAAATTATATGGCTTCAAAACTACCTGCTCCATAGTTTTCAATCTTTCATCCCCGCCCTCAGGGAGGGCTCCCGGCCTCCTCGTCAACGCATCCGCTTTTCTATTCGATTTTCCTGGTCAATAAACAATCTCAGAATCGAACCGTGTTAAATACTCGGACCATCGTGCCTGTCATTGATTCAAGAGCTTTTTTGTCATAGAATATTCGAGGTTTTTATGATCGGTTATTAGCTGTAAGGGATATGCGGCACTCTCACACTCCGGTCTCCATTCTTCAAGGGCCTTGATAATCGCCATTAGCTCTAAATCATATATATCGTAATTGCACTCAGCCAGTGAATGTTTCTTCGAATAATACGCCACAGGATGCAATACTCTCTCATCATCTCTCTGCGATAATACTCCTGCGGATACATAATCAGAGGCATCTGTCTCAATAATTACCTCTCTCTCATGATCAAAATGTCGAAGTGCAGGTGCCATTGTGAACGCAGTTACCATGGTCTCAAAAGCCAGCTGTTGTTCTGATTCCCATACAAATGGTTCGTCCTTTTTTGTAAACCATGTCAGCGGTTCCGCTTTCTCAGAATACTTACGAATAAACTGCCGGTAATAATTGCAGAACCCAAGGAATTGTTGTACTTCGAAAAGATTGTTCAAACGCCCATTCTTGGTTTTCTTTTCCCTACTCCAATTCCTTACAGTCTCAACCTTATCCTCATCCATTGAAATACCATTTGTTGATATAAGCAATCCCAGATATCTCACTGTTTCCTTGTGAAATTTGCATTTCTCTGGCTTCAAATATAACCCAGCTTCCAACAAGCATTGCATAATCCATTTAACATGGCCGACATGTTCTTCCTCAGAATCACTATATATCAATACGTCATCTAGGTAAGCGGATGCAAAACCATCCAAAGCTTCCCTAATGGCATTATTACTATAACCCTGGAAATCCGCCGGTGCATTTGTTGTTCCAAACTGCATGACATTAGGTTCATATAGTTCATATCTTGCCCGAAAGGCTAACTTATATTCATCCCCTTCCTTAACCTGAATTAAATTGTACGCTCCACGTACATTCAACTTGGTATATATCTGAGCCTTCCCTAAGAGGTTTAATGTTTCATTTATCAGCGGAAGGGGATACCGATTCTTTATTGTCTTACTATTTATATCCCGATCATCGATACAGAATCGTAACCCCCCCCCCGGGTTTCTGTGCGAAGAGAACTGGTGCTGCAAACTGTGAAGATAATTGGCAAATGAACACTTTTGACATGTTCTCCTCCAACCATTCTTTCAAAACCACCAATTTGGCCCTTGACATGGAGTATAACGGTCACCATGTTGGTACTTCTCCATTCTTCAGGCGTACCTCATAATCAATACCAGGTCGATGCGGTGGTAACCAATCTGCTAGTACTTTACTAAATAATGGGAGGAACTCATGGTACTGCTTCGGGATAATCTCCTCTAAGTGACGTTCCTTCAGGTCCTTTGCCTCGATAGCCTTATTAATATCATATAAGGATGCTTCAACTATCTTCAGTTTCCCTTTCTTAACTTCACGGAAAAACAAAGCTCCATTTAGCATCACAATATTTCCTTGAAATGGCCTCGGAGGTCGAATCTGAGGTTCAAATATATCCTCAACCTGATATATTTGTTCTGGGGGTTCCTCCGTAACTCCTTGCACCGTTACTGGTGCATTATGGCAATGGGTGGTGCAATGTTGGGATCCAAAAGTAACAATATTGGATGCAAAACGTAATGCCACATCGTGTATTCGTAGCCATGGAATTCCTAGGACAATTGGATAGTGCCTAACTTAGTAACAAACATCGGTAACTGTTCCCTATGATCCTGTATCTTCATGCCAACTTTGGCAGTATGGGCAATATCCCCAGATTCAATAGGTCTTCCATCAATTATCTCAACATGTCTTTTCTCCCTTAGTTCCTGAAGGGGTATCTGATGATGGCGACCAAAGTCTTGATCCATAAATGCAATGCTGGTAGCTCCGCAATCAATTAGCGCATGTGTAGGTATCTCTCGGTTATTCACGGTCAATGTGCAGGTTATAACTAAATGTTTTCCTTCCATTGACCCTTCCAATACCTCCACCTTACTAACTGATAATCGCAAAATTCCAAAACATTTTAAAGCATTTAAAACAAAACTTTTTTCGTCAACCAAAGCGCCATCATGCTTGGGTTGACCTAATCTTTTCCCGATTCCTCAGAACCTTCCCTGGTTCCTACTTCCTTAATCTCCGCTCCAGCCGCCTTGAATGTCTGAGCCTTTTTCCTTGCCGGACATTCCGCTGCCCTGCGTTTAAACCCACTACAATATAAACACCTCCCATCTGCAAACCTTTTTGCCCATTTCTCTGCCGAGATCCTTCTTCTTCCTGCACTCACGTCCATTGGTGCCAGTCCAGTATATCCAGCAATCATTCCCACTGGGGTTGTTTCGGGAGCTTTCGGGGGGGGAGGAGGTCTGGGGGAAGCGAAACCTATCCCTCTTCCCTTATTCTGCGCCGCCTTCTCCGCTCGTTGTTGTCGGATCTGATTATCCCGCTTCTGGCAAACCGTCACGAACGCAGGAAGCTCGTCAGGCATATGGGAGTAGGTAAAAGAGTCCTTCATTTCGTTGGACGACCCCATCCGTAATGCATTTCGAAGGGCCAAAGGATTCAAATCCTAATCCGCAGCAATAACTTGAAACTCACTGTAGTACTGAGAGAACTCACGATTCTTTTGTTTAATCTCCCGCATTTTCCGTTCGGCATTGGCTACTCGGTCAGGGTCCCCAAAAGCTGCTTCCAGAAGCTGTATAAAAGCTGGTAGGTCTTCCAGCCCTATCGTTCCATCCTCCCAGACGTGTGGCAAGATCTGGTCTAGGGCTACTCCCCTCAGGCGGTTGAATACGTACCGCATCTTCGACTGTTCCTCGGGAAAGCTGGCGGGCTTATGACATATTACCATCCGGAATTGGGCAATCCAGCTTCTCAACTGAGTTCGATCCGACCCTGAAATGTCCGGGGAGTCGGGAAATTTCTGACCTCTGTCTTCCGGAGCCTGAGGAGCGGCTGGGGCCGCCCTGGCTGCCAGTATCAAGGCATTCGCTAACTGCGACCTCAAACTGCGGGCTTCCTCTCCAGATTGCTGTGTGTCCTGGGTTATATCCGCCAGTTCCTGTCAAAGGTCCTCGTTCGTCCCTGGTGCTGTAGGTCTTCGTCGGGCTTGGTCCCTTTCTTCCGTCACAATCCGCATCTGTCGTTCGAACCTGGTATGGTCGCATTGCGGGGGCAGGAATTGCGTCGTCTGCAGGTCTGTGATGTGTTGTTGTAGATCGATGATTTGTTGTGGGTGCTCGCACACCATCTGTACCTCCCGGATTGGCTGTGAGTACTGTGCCACCCGGGTTAACACCTTCTGTGTCTGTCCTAACACTTCTTTTAGCTCCTCGAATCCTCCGGCGTCCCTTTGAAGATCGAGGAGTGCCATGATGGTCCCCTGGTCCTAGATGGACACCAGGGCTGCTCAGGGTTGCGTTGATCCAGAGAAGGCAGCAGATCAGGCACATCTACCATTGGGAATTCTACGCGTCGAGTTTGGAGGGAGTTGGAGTCGGTGGGACTATAACAATCAGCGGAATTCCTAGAGACTTAGCTGTTGTTGCTGCTGCTGCTGCGTGTGCAACAGTCGAGTGGGTTTCTGCGCAATTATGTCCTTCGCAGTCACAAGGTTCTTCGGGGTCACAAGGAAACCAGGAGTGTGCTCCTGAGTATCTCATCCAATGTGGTCCGAATACAGGATCGTTGATGACGAGTCCGCCGCCTTCTCTTGCTGCGTCTGTCCAATAAGTATTCCAAGGAGAGTGAACAGTCGATTGCTGCCAAAAGTAAGCTTCGAGGGGTTCTTCCTCGAATGTCGCTGTGAGTATCGCTTCGATGCTGTCAAAGGCGTTCAAGGGTTTGGGTTCAAAAACAAGGCAAGGGGTTCAAGCAAGATCAAACCAATTTGTTTGTAAAGTGCAGTTACGGTCGTACTTCTGCATTCAAATATGGTGATCGGTGTGGGTATCGACGGATATTAAATCCGGTAAGTCGGAGTAACTCGTCAATGCAATCGTCGCAAACGTGTATCCAATGGTGGTTTGGTGCAAGGTAAACCCAACAAGAAACAGAGCAAGGTTCAGAACAATACTTACACCCTATAGAGGGGCATAGGCACATTCAATATCAGGTACATTGTGGTAGGACTCGTTCTAGTGTAACGAGCGGGGTCGGGCGTAGGTGATATTGGTAACAATGATGTGATATCGGGAAACAAGACAAGAGGCTCGATATTCGTTTCGAGGGAATCAAGACAAGAAAATAGTTGGAACTGTTTCAAAGTCATAACTGGCTTTGCTATACAAGAGAACGAGTAAAGAGAGAAGAAAGGAAATCCTCCAACGCCAACAATGCTCTCTTTACATACATTTCGTCTGCCACCCTCGAACCATTCCTCATGCTCCGATGTACCATCTGAATCTCATTCTATCATCTTACACAACATCTGCAAACTCCTTATCAGTACAACCACGCCATATCATCCGACGTCGCAACACCTCACACCGCTTCCTTATCGTACTAAATTATCCTGCCACCATCTTGCCTCTTTCTCCACGTCTCCTAACGTCTCCGCCTTTCCGTAACACAATTCCTTCACCACCCTTTCCATATTCCCCAAGTATCTTTGTATTTCCCAGAGCTGTGACAATGTCCGCACAGGCAATTCGACAGATGTTAGCACTTCTGGAGACCCTTGACCAAAGTGTAGACACCGCCTGAGGTTGCAGTTGCCACTGCCTCTATCTACCAATTCTGTCCATAGCTTCTGTTTGAAGTGGATGTGTAATGATCGCATTGGTTTCTGGATTACAGTTGGAGGTAGGAAGATTTCCAGCACTGCTGAGAGGAGTGGGAGTGCTAGCAATGCCGGATGTGGAGCTGTATACCATGCAAGATGATGAGGCGGTCTGTGACCTTCCTCCGGGTATTGGTGTGCTGATGTTGCTTGCATGTGGCAAGTCGGGTGGAGTGATCATTGACCGTGGCTGTATTGTGGACAGGATGGAAGTCACGTATTGCGTGATATCTGCAACATGCAAATTGATTAGCGCAGATGATGGGGTGGAGTTCTGACCTTGGAAGGTTCAGTCTACGGAACTCCCTCCTTGGGAGGAATCCATCATGCCAGCTTGTATTGAAATGCATCACTTAGTGGGGGGAAGTTCAAAATTTTCTGAAGGCCCATGCTGTTGTTTTTGCAGATGATTAGAAAGACTTCGAACAGTTGGTGTGACCGGAGTCATGTTAACGTTTGTGCTGTGTGAGGGCAAATTCCGTCATCGTTGTTACATGTGAAGCAGGTAGGAATCACAACCTCTGCATGCATATGGAATGGTAGGCGAGGTAGACTCCGGTTTGTGCGACAAGGGAGGTATTCGGAAAACACAGAGGGCCAGCGTTGCCTGTGCTACACTCTATACCCTGACAATAGTGGGAGCCAAGATTGCTTAAGCTGCATTCAATTATACGGTTGACAGCTCCCAGATTTAACTCAGATTACTTCCACAATTCATATTCACTATTACAGCAACATCTGAACGTCCAATTACACCACTTGAAGAGTATTTATGCTTTCTTGGTGCGATTACGTGTCTATTGCGCTCATTCTTGGTAAAATACTTTGAACCATCGATTGTGTATATTTTCAGCTTCCCAGTTATAATTTCTGTTTGGCAAAGCTAAAAGCATTGCAAAGTGAACATTGACTTGTTCTCCATCCTATGAGATAGGTCCGGTGTGCTTTTTCCACCACTGCATGTGTTGGTAGCCGTGTTGGTTGCCATGTTGGTAACCGTGTTGGTTGCCATGTTGGTAGCCGTGTTGGTTGCCATGTTGGTAGCCATGTTGGTAGCCATGTTGGTAGCCATGTTGGTAGCCGTGTTGGTAGCCGTGTAGGTAGCCGTGTTGGTAGCCGTGTTGGATGGTTACCCAGTTCAGACATCCTGAGAACTACTCAGTTTGCTCTGGGATGCATGAGGTCTGAGCAGTAGAAGTGGTATGTGATAGATAACCAACCTCGGATGTCATTGACATTCCTTACAGCAACTGCTAAATCTCATCTCGAGGTTTCCTATAGATGAGGTGCCAGGTGGTTGTACAAGATGCTGGTTTGGCCTTTTTATGTTTGTTAACCAACAATACACAGGATATAAATCAAAATTATTTTATTTCACAAGTTGAACCAAGATATTGCAGAAAGTCCAGTTGATGTATCCCATCTTCCCATCTACACCTCCTTTCTCTTCTCCTGTCATATTGAAAACACCGCCAGCATCCTGAACCTTCTTGACATCACATGACTTGCAGAAAACAACTCCTCTCGTTCCAAAACACAACCGATAACCCACATAACATTGTATGTTTACTGTGGACTTCCTTCTGCTACATGGAACTGTATCATCATGCTAACACCTCAGATGTCGATTCAATTTCAAATACCAGCGGTGGCACCAATGGGTAGCATTAAAGGAAAGGGGAAGGAAAATACCACTGCAACAATGCATACATTAGTTGTAAGTCGATGGCTGTGGTTGGATCGGGACCATATACAGGGATTCATCTCGAATCACATCTGTGCACTCATATGGCTATGTAATGTTTGTGGCATCAAGAATGAGAGGGAATGGGACATCTATTAAGATAATATTGTTCCTGATTCATACACGACTGGCCACTTTCAACAATTCCAGCTGAATTGGCCTCCCCACAGGAACTGGTGTTTGCTGTTTTGGGGGAAGTACGCAGCGTTGCCGTGATACATGGGGCAAATGTTTGACAAAACCCACGACCAAATGAACAATTGATGGTGGGACATCTCCTGTGCGTTGGAGGATCAAGTTGATTGCTCCAATCGGCAGACAACCAACTTGGGGATGGTTATATGCACCGGTGAGCCATCCTCTTTGTGATGTAGGAATGATCTCAGGAAAAGAATTGAGCTGCCAACCTGCTGGCAGTACAAGCCAGGTGATTTCCTGGGCATTAGTTGACTGAATTGGGTGGAGATAATTAAGGAGTATGATGATAATGAGAACTGGTCGGATTCCGGAGTGCTGGGCTGTGGAAGGTGCTGTCCTGACGATGGCAATGACACTGATGAGGGCGAGAGTGAGGAGGAAAGGCAGGGAGGTCAGAAAGGGACTGGGAAAGCGAATGGAATGAAGAATGGGAAAGGGATAGGAGAGGCGACTGAGCATGGGAAGGGGAATGGGAAGGGGATGGGGATGCAACAGAGAAAGGGAAGGGGAAGAGGAACAGTCAAGGGAATGCTATTGTTAAACATACCCCAGGGGGAGAAGATATCTCTTGTCGCATTGCTTTGCACTTCAGATGAGAATGTACAAGGTACGCTCTGATACCGAGGGCTAACCAGATAGGGTAAATTTTGATCGAGAAGCATTACCCCCTGTGTCAATTTCTCGAGATGATGATACTCACTCAACAGAAGAGTTGGAACATGAATATGACTCACAACACGATTTGGATGTGGATATGCGCATGGAGGATGATCTGGACGCACCATATGGTGCCGATCTAGATGGCGATGTGGATATGGAATGGGTTACAATGAAGTCGACAAAGATGAAGAGGAGAAAGAAGGGGTGGAGGAGGATGAGGATGGGAAGCAGGATGAGGATGAGAATGATGGCAAAGAACCTGGGACGATTGGCCAGGGAGAGACTGTAGATACATTGGCTGACAATGTAGATAACATGGTAGACGATCAGCTAATCTTGCTACCTGAGCAAGGCCTGGAGTTGCGCAAGCATACCCCACGGCAACAACCACCAGCGCCTGCCGAACGGCCACAAAGCCTAGGGCATTGCCCATGACCACAAACCCTGGAGACTCATCCCCTCAGAGGGCTGGACTTTGGGTGGCCTCTGACACTACATCAACCTTGCCGGGCAGTGCCAACTCTGGGAGAAGCTGAGGCAGCTGGAAACACCTAGGATGTGGATGTGGATCAGTAGCTGCTGAGCGAATCCACAGGTGGCGACAGTCTCCCTGATGTCCTTCTCCCTCATGTCCCTCATCATGATGTCCCTTTGCGTGCAGTATGTCTGGATGGCTTGGTAGGTTCAGATTGACGTAGTTCTTGTGTTAGAGACGCAGTGATGGTTGTTGCGTTCGGGTTAGGGTTGGGTTCATGTGTTGTTCTTATCCTTTATTGAAATGTATTTTTCTCAGATAGTGTTTGTTACACACAGCGTGAGGTATTTGGATCGCCCAGGGTTCATTTTATTTATGGGTGTTGTAATGGTTTTATGTTATGCATAGTATTATGTGTTATTCTGCATGCAGCATTTTTGTAACTCTAGGTATGTTAGGAACCTTCTTGTGATGGTGTTGAGGCTCTATTAATCTCTCAAGTTAGCTGAAAGTCTTGTAAGCTTACACCCACACCAGACTGCTCAGGCCCAGTACCAATGGTCTTACATGTCTACAGTGTATGCTCCACTCCTCGCGTGTTGTCAACAATGCCAGAGAAGACCCCTTTTCATTATATACAGTTTTCATGCTGAAAGATGTTTACCTCAGACAGCTGGCGACTTAACCATTTTAAATTACACCATTCTGAATACATTCAAGTTGCACACCAGCAGAATCTGACTATTTGCAGCAAGCCCCCACAAGTTGAACCAGGTGCACATCATGAATTGAAAGCGAACAATGATTGATTCAAAGACTTGGACATGTTTCCCTATCTTGAATATGTTGAAAACATCGCAGACTCGGAGTCTCAACCACTGTCAATGTCTCTGACATGGATGGAAACTTACCCTGTCGCCAGGGCAATGCTGAGTGACTTTATTGCTCAGCCCTGTGAACGAGACACTTTGGGTTTCCTTGAGACGAACCTACAAAACAATCGCTATATCCCATTTCCAATGTGTGAAGAGTAAAAATATATCCAGTGTGGGATTGAAAAACGGGCATGAAGGCATACGATGATAATGTACTGAAGGAAGAAAACACTATTCTGCATGAAGCAAGGGTCAAAAATGGAGATTCCATCCCGAAGCTTGTGGCTAGCATGCCAGGTGATCAGGCTCGTGGGGAGTGGGAACTACACACTCTCAAGAATATGGGATGAAATGACAATCATCAACGCGCAATCCAATACTGGAGTCGAGACATCATCAAAAGCATTATATTGTGAATCAGTCAGCCAGCTGTCACTGTACATCGGATTTACACCACTCAGGTTTGCTAGACCAGCAATATGCCACTGAACTTTCTCTATAACAAACTGTACACTGCGGACTGGTGGTGGGAGACATAAACAAGGTGAGATACTGGAGGACAATAATGTGCTAATTGACATTAAGTCAATGCTCAGAGTGGGGGATATACTGGTTGCCTTGATCTGCATGTTTGACAGAACACATCTCTCGAATTTCGCTGGAGACAAGCAAGAGTGGACTGTATATATGACAATTCGCAATCAATCTTCCAGAATCCGCAAGGTTCCCTCAACACACAGTGTCATGATGGTCACTCTCCTGCTAATGTCAATCAACAACCACAATATTTCTCAGAATTGCCTGCATAAGCAGCAGTATACAAATCGAGAGGTGCTGAAAGATGTACACTGGCTGGTACTCCAGCCTCTCACCGTTAAAGACAATACCAGCACTGAGAGTGGGCAATACAACGTTCTCTGTGCAGATGGCAACTACAGGCGTTGCAAACCTGTTTAGCACCATGGCTTGCAGATTGTCGGGATTGTAGCGACCTATATCTTCTCGAGCAGCATGTCTGATTTTGGTTCAAATATCCACAGGTCGAATATGGAGATTACATCCCTCCTGACCAGGAACACCTCCGGCAGAATCACACTGTATATTGAATGCTCAGTACGGCCAACACCATCGCAGCTGATGCCATACTCTCATCTTGCCATGTGTACCGAGGATTCAATGTGTTTCGACAGATTGCCTGAATCTTATGCAACCTGCCGAAGCGCAACATGCTCCTTACAATGCTGATCAGCATGCTTGACAACTTCCAGAAGTGGATTATCCACTGCATGAAGATGTATGAATGGCTCGACATGTCCAATGAAATCTGGTTATCTGTGGATGCTTACCACGACTTCACACCAAGAAATGAGATACATGTGGAAGTTTCTCAATGGAAAGGGAAGGCAATGCAGGACCTGAGCTGGAACCCGCTTTGAGTTGTAACCCAGTCTCTGCCAGGCAGAAGCCCAGCTCAGCATCCCATATTTAATCATGCAATTGGGTGCACACCAGCATTGTTTGAAATGTATATATATGCCCAATATTAATCCCACCATGATGAAACATCCAGTACATGGAGGACACCTTGCATCGTATTGACACTATCAAAGTTGATTTGTTACTCAGGCAAGCTGGCACAAAGGATATGCCCAAACCTCATACCCTGGGACTGGAACTCGTGAAGTAGCAAATGCTAGACAAAGAAACAAATGCTGCAACATGGATGCCGGTGAAGATGTGGGGCAATATGAAAGCATGGCGGAATTATATCAGCGATGAGATGGACGCTTCCAAGGAGTCCAATGCCGACTTCAACTGTGTGAAAACACACCTCATGCCACATTGGGTCAAAAAGATTTGTCGATATGAATCCTTGTAACAGACTTCTGCCAAGAGAGCCGAACATGCACTTAAACCGAAACTCCAGGATGGTTGGAATACCTCCAATCACAATCTCAACAACCTGCAACACATAATCACCTTTCAGTGTCACATTCTCTTCTTTGGACTCAGGGAGCTCAATCTCCAAGTCCTTGCTCACCCCTGAGAGAACAGTGCTGCTACATGCAAAGTCCTTCCATCTGGCACTGATCTGCCTGCCCCCCCTCAGCTCGCAGTCACATGAAGAGCCACAATACATGGCACCCACAATCCACCATGATCAACCCCATCCTGACGCTATAATCGAAGATTCAGATCATTACTAGACAATACACATGACACAATGTACCACTTGCCAATATGCAACATCACACGGGAGTTTGTCTTGCATAAGAGACGTAACATGATGTATATATCGGAAGAACAACTGCACACAGTGGTGCTCTGTATTTACCATCATATTAATGTTCAAGTTGAGCATTTAGAAGGGGAACGCAGATTTCAGATATGTGGATGCACATGAAGCCACAGCTGGCGCGCAGGGGACAGACGGAATGACTGGGTGTGGGTAAAGTGATATCTGAGAAGGTGTTACAGTGTGCTGAATGGTTATCTCCCGTGGCAACTGCAATGACGATTCAGGATCAATCACCGCAACAAGGATGGATGTTTCGTTGAGTACTGCTTTGCACTTGCACTCAACACAATACCCAAAAACTCAGGTAACTTTGATTCTGTCTCAAAATTTGTAAAACTAAGAAGACCACCAGCTGCCGTTGCATTGCAAGTTTCCAGCATGGGAAACATCATTGGCTGCACATATGCAATTCCAGGGGTAGATACTACTGGTAGGATAGTGGTCAGATGGAGTAAGCGATGGATTGTCCACAGCCACATTGATCAGACAACTTGGAATAATATGTATAATCAGTAAACAGTGAATTGCATTGTGTGCAGAGGTAGAAGGAACGCGAGGAGAGATTTTTGTATGGTCACCCATCGTGTCGCAAATACGATGCAATCGCACAACCAATGATCATTTACCGACGTATGGTCACAGTTGGCCAGAACTCCATAGGGTTCATTCAGAATAAAAGACCGACAGAGCGAGAAGGTACATTGAAACTGCCATTACAGGGTGATATGCAACGCACCATTGATTATTGTTGCTGGACGATGAGTATTCCGCCACCGGGGTGTCTCTGACGGCTCTGATAAAGCACATTCACTCTGAAGGAGCCATTCCGCCCAGATGGAAATTGTCTTTGCTGATGTTGGTGCTATTCTAATTTGATTCCACTCTCCTCAATCACCATCTCTGCACACCACTCTGCATGGTAGTTACTTTTCATTTTCATCTAAATATATAATATTACATTTCAAACACTATTTTGATTTGCAGCTAGCTTACATCCAATTACACCTTGGTTAGATACTACAACATGAGCCAAACGACATTGGAAATTAATTTCACATACATGACAGGTCTAAATCATCAACCAATACAATGAGCGCCTGCAGCTTCTCTTTGCCTATAATAAAATGTATATTCCTGCTGATGTCGGCACTGATGAGATGTGGGAATGGATTTGGGTGTGGTCAACACACGAGTTGGTTTAGAGTTGTGCACTGTGGAGCATTATGCACTTTCTTGAATGTGTACATGTCAATTAGACTTGGCGAGAGTCAGTGAGTTTGAGGTCAATAGAGAGATTCAGCACAACCGAATATGAGCCCTGGCACTTCGCGGAGTTAAAGACCTCAACTCGAATTGTGGGACAATTGGCCTCGTTGCGGAGGAGTACAATCTGACTCAACATGTGTACGGACAACACAATTGGTAAATCAACAGCAATCTCGATTCAGAGGTTATATCGTACAGACTCCAAAAGCAGGAGTTTGGAAATGGAAATACTCTTTGAGTAGTAGTAGGATTTTGTCATTGTCGATGGTACAGTGGAAGCAACTGACTCAACAGACAGTGCAGATTTGAGGCAACGAGGAAACAAGATGGAATTGCACAGTCGACAATGCTCCTCGCGATGGAGATGTCATTCCAGCAGCAGTACAGTATGCAAAAAGATGGATAGGTACTTTGGAATCTGCAGAATAAGGACTACAAATTGAAGGTGAAGATAACTGTTTGGGCTATGCAAGACAAGATGTCGGCTGTAAAGTTGAGTGATAGGGAGAATTTGCAGGAAAACTTACTGAAGATCGAGGGGTATGTGAATGACTTCAACAACTGGGTTCGGAAGTTCAACCTGTACGATGTGGAAGATTGAGCACAGCTACTATGTGATGCAGGATGTACCAAAGGTTGATGATTGGATGGGCTTCACCCAAATGAAGAACGACAAAATCAACACCCTGGCCAACAAACCAGAGGACATTGTCACAAAGATGAATGCCCATGAAGAGTGATTACAGAATGAAGAAGATTTGGTGGCTGCTCCCATGTGTCTAAGGTTGTGGAAGAAGAGTGGGAAGTAGAATTCAATGCAGACTGGAAGTCCTGGAAGCCTCCTGATAGTGGCAGTGAGAGCAATGGTAGCATTGGGGAGAGTGAAAAGCATCGCTGCACAAATTGATGGAATACTTGTTGAGCTGATTGGAAGTACGGATATCACTATGCCAAGGACTATGATGTAACTTGCCTCTTTTGTAGTTAGCACCATTAGTTATTGATTGACCTTATGTTGATGCGACATGTCTCGTTACACGATACAATAGACACACCTTCGCATACGCCCGCGCACGCTCGACTACTCGAGGACACGCCACCATACAACAGGTTATGAGCACTTGCATTTAAAAAGGGCACCCACGATCAGCAATTCCATTTTCGTTCGTCGAGTGGAGGTCAATATCGTCACGGAGAAGCGTCTCCACCAGCTAAGAGATTACCCCGCATTTCCGCCATGTTTCTGACGGTGGCTGCTGGACGTCACCCGTACAGTCTGAGAGACTACAATAACTGACGATTGCGATACAAGATTAGGATCGTTCAAGATGAGTTCGACGACGATCACAATCACCAAGTTCAATGGCACGAACTATGCACAATGGGCAACCGAGATGGCACTACTCCTTGAGCACAAGCAAGTGTATGGTATCATCAAAGGATACGACGACAAGCCGGAAGAGCCAGCAGCAAACGCGACCGCTACAGAGAAGGCCGCTTTCAAAGACTGGATCAATCGCCATGGTGTTGCCAGATCGACTATCCTGCGCGGCATGGAACCGAGGATACAAGCGGAATATACGGTCGTCGAGGATGCAAAGACGCTTTGGGAGAAGCTAGCATCAGCCTACAAGTCAAAGCTAAAGCTCAATATCTTGGAGATTAGGGAAGACCTTTGGAGCATCAAGCTACAAGTCTGCGGAGATGTCGCCAATTACGCATCGCGGATCGATCGGAAAGTCAAGCATTACAATCTCTGCACTGGGCCATCGACCACTGACACTGATACGGACACTGCAAAGACAATCGCCAAGATGAGCAAGCAGGAACACATTTTCTACCTCCTTCGCGGCATCCCAAGGAACGATGAGTGGAAAGTCTTCCTGGAGCTCATGATGGATAAAGATACCACGATGACTGCCAGGCCCAATGAAATCGTCACCAAGCTCGTCGAAAAGGAAGCTGCAATCACCAGAGAGAATGGGCTCGCTCCAGAAACTCTGCTCTTTGCAAAGAAGGGTGGCAAAGGAGGTGGTGGTAATGGCGGTAAAGCCGGTAAAGGCGGCAGAAGTCCAAGGAGAGATAAGAGAGATGATAAGAGAGATATGAGAGATGATAAGAGAGATAAGAGAGATGATAAGAGAGATAATAAGGGAGACAAAGAGAAGGATTTCCGGAAGTGCTTTCATTGCCAGCGGCAAGGGCACACCACCGAGAACTGCTTGAGCAAGCAGCGCGGCAATCCTCCAAAGTCTGCCGATACTGCAGCAAAAGCATCAACTGAAGCCTCGGCTACTTCGACTCTCACCACGTCGATCGAGAACTATTGGATGGTGGCCAGCTCAAATGCTTCATCCAGTGATTGGTTCATCGATTGCGGATGCACGACTCACATCTCCGGCCGTCGATCAACGTTCATCACCTACACCGAATATCCTCCGAATCCGAAGAAGGTGAAGGGATACAATGGGGTCACATCGTTTGCATCTGGATATGGATGTGTTAGGTTGACTTGCCAACTGCCAGATGGAAAGACGGAAATGATAATACTACAAGAAGTGGTGCATTTGCCGGGGTCGTTCAACCTCATCTCACAGTCTCAGATCATGGACAAGGATGTCAAAGTCGAACCGGTGAATCACTACGGTCTCAACCTCTAAAATCGCCATGGCAAGTTGATTGCCACTGCACCTCAGGTCAATGGGATCTTTGTTCTGGATCGCGTTCTGGAATCGACCGAATATACCGATATCGACAACAACAGTGCCTGCTGGCACTTAAGGCGACTGGGCATGCATCTCGGCACGATGCAGAGAAGTGGATGTCATGGCACCGCCGCCTGGCACACGTCGGACGAAAAGGCCTTGGAGATCTTGCCGACGATCACCGACGCTCCGAAGATGACTGGGAAGTGTGATTGGGAGAGCTGCATCAAGTGCAAATCAGCTCGAATGCCCTTTACTCCCACGACCTCCCGTGCCACTGAGCCTCTGCAGCTCGTGCACTCAGACAGATGCGGTCCCCTGGAAACAGCCATCGGAGGAGGTCGATATATGCTGCTCTTCATCGACGATGGCATGAGGCATACGGATGAGTACATATTGAAGTACAAGTCGGAAGCCCTAGAGTAATTCAAAGAATGGAAGGCTCTTAGAGAAAAGGAGTCGGGCAAGCAAGTGAAGCGATTTCGTACAGATGGAGGCGGTGAGTACACCTCCAAGAAATTCGCAGAATACCTAACATCAGAGGGCATACTAAACGAAACAACTACGCCCTACACTCCTCAGTCTAATGGAGTTGTCGAACGGGCGAACCGCACGATCATGGAGCGCGTACGATGCATGCTGGACGATGCCGGACTTTTGGAGAAGTACTGGGCTTTTGCAGTCTTAGTGGCGGTCTATCTCAAGAACCGCACTCCAACGCAATCTGTAGTCGGCAAGACTCCGTACAAGACCTGGCATGGGAGGAAACCATCTTTAAAGCATCTCTGTGTGTTCGGATGCTTGGCTTTCGTCCACGTTCCGAAAGAGAAACGAAAGAAGCTGGATTACAGAGTCACTCCCGGCATATTCGTTGGGTACAGCTTATCAACTAAGCAGTACTTCGTATACGATCCGTTGGCCAGGAAGCTTCACCGCTCTCGAGATGTGGTATTCAGAGAAGGGAAGTGGTACACAGCACCGAATGCTGCAGACGAAGCGATCTTGAACGAGCACTTCTACAGAGATGTCATCGAGGAACCGAAACCCACAGAGAAGAAACCAACTGAACCTCAAACGGAGGAGCCATTGGACGACGATTCACCTCCGGATACTCTGAAGCCGACGAAGAAGTCACGAGAATTGGCTGGCCTTGAGACGTCACTTGGAGATGCATGGAAGCCGCCGGCCAAAGGCAGTCGCCAGAACTGCTCTGGGAAGGACACGTTGGCAGAGTCTGCACAATTGGCTCTCGAAGATGAGGAATTCGAGGAGATGATTTCCATCTACGCTGCAGCTGCGATCTCCGACGATCATGAGGATGGCATCGACGATCCAAAGTCTTACAAAGCAGCAACCGAGTCTCCACTCGCCGCGAAATGGGATACGGCGATGAAAGAAGAGTTAGATGCAATTGGTCAGCATCAAGTCTTTGGAGATTTTGTGGAGCTTCCGGAAGGGAGAAAGGCTTTGCCAAGTCACTGGGTATACAAGATCAAGCGGGATGGAGCAGGCAATGTGCAGTGGTACAAGGCCAGGCTAGTCTGCGGAGGAAATCACCAAATCGAAGGCATTGACTACCAGGCTACATATGCACCAACTACTCGTTTGAGCCACGTCAGGCTGGCATTCGCGATCACCGCCAAGTACGATCTCGAGATCCATCAAATGGACGTATGCACGGCTTTCTTGGGAGTTGACTTGGAGGAAGGGATCTATATGCACCCGCCGCAGGGATACTTTCGTTTGGTCCCTGGGAGCCGATACTACGATCCAAGGTCAAAGACTTCGCGGAAGATGGTACTCCGCTTGAGAAAGTCTCTTTATGGCCTGAAGCAGTCCTCGCACGTTTGGTATGGCACTTTCAAGGATTTCGTGATCTCGATTGGATTCGTGGCATCACGTGTCGATAGAGGACTGTTCGTGCTCCATGACAAGGAGAATCACGGCATAGTCGTCGCCGCAGTCGTTCTGTACGTCGATGATCTCCTTATCATTGCTAACGAGGGCTAGATTGGGCAGATCAAGGATCAGATGAAGAAGAGGTTCCGGATGCATGATCTCGAGAGTGTCTCCTTCTATCTCAGCATGAACATCGAACGCAATCAGGAGCATCACACGATTGACATCTATCAGCACAGCTATATTCGGACGATCTTGGTGAATTTCAGAATGGATGAGTCTAGACCAGTTGCCACGCCTATGGTAATGAAGCTTCATAAGAGGAAGCCCGACGAAGAAGCCTGCGATCCGACCATATACCAATCGATGATTGGAAGCCTCATGTACGCGATGACCGCCACTCAGCCCGATATCGTATATGCCATCGGAGTTCTCAGCCGGTACAATCACGACCCGAGCAATGAGCATATGGTAGCTCTCAAGCGCGTGTTTGGGTACCTCAACGGCACGAAGGACTGGCGAATGCATTTCGGAGGAGATGAAGAAGGTGCACTTAGATGTTATGTCGATTCGGACTATGCTGGATGCCCGGATGACTATAAATTGACAATTGGACTGGTCATCACCTTCAGAGGAGCGGTCGACTGGCGATGGAGAAAACAGAAGTCGACTGCCCAGTCCACGACCGATGCCGAATACTATGCCTTTGGAGTAGGCTGCATGAAACTCCCACCGATCTCGCATCTCTTGAAGGAGCTCGGCATGCCGACTATCCCTCACGTGTTCTCCGACTCACAGTCACTGATCACGAGCATGAAGAACAAAATCTACTGCGGATCTGCAGTTGCACACATTGCGACCAAGTACTATCTTTCTGCAGATATGGCTAGAGATGGAGAAATCGACTTGAGCTACGTACCGACTGCTGAGATGCTCGCCGACTGCTTCACAAAGCCACTGCCAAAGCCCGCCTTCTTGAAGCAGTGTGCAGCGATGGGAATGATCGGAATTGGACTTGGGAATGGCCTCGGGATTGGAATTGGAAATGGTCTCGGGAATGGTCACGGATATGGTATCGGAACTGGAAATGGCATCGGGAATGCCGTCGGAAAGCAAATTGATTGATTGGGCACGTTTGTTTCGAGCAGATCCATGTTGTTTGTTTGGCTCCATTTCTCCTTTGTTTACTGTTTTTTGTTTCAAATGGATGTGATAGCCATCCTGGAGGAGTGTTGAGCTGATTGGAAGTACGGATATCACAATGCCAAGGACTATGATGTAACTTGCCTCTTTTGTAGTTAGCACCATTAGTCATCGATCGAGCTTATGTCGATGCGACATGTCTCGTTACATGATACAATAGACACACCTTCGCATACCCCTGCGCACACTTGCCTACTCGAGCACACGCCACCGTACAACAATACTCTGGATTGCTAGGGATGCAATAACTTGGGGCACATTGAATAGTATTGCCCAAGCACTGTACTGGCCGAGAGCACAGATCCGACAGAGACAGCAGCATTGGCAGCAATGACAGCAACGATGTCATCTATTGAAGTCTATTGGACGACCACTACTGGCAGTGATGCCCCATCACAGGAGAGTTGCTACTTGGATTGTGCCACAACTTCAGACAATTGCATGAATTGACAAAATGTTGTATGATTTACAAAGTATATCACCTGAGTAGTGTGGGTGATCTGCGATTTTGCTGGCAGAGTGGTAGGTGAAGCCAACTGGCATGGAGATGTGCAGTTGAGGCTTCTGTTGCCAGGAAACCATAGGAATAGAGTGGTTGTGTGAAACGTCGTGCATAAGCAAGGAGTAGACAACATGTTCTCCCAATCAGGGCAAATCGATCAGAGACTACCAATTGCCCCAGTCAATGGCTACAGAATCAATGTATATGAGAAAGGGTAGGCAGAGTAAAATGGTCGAGGTGGAGCAAATGTTGTACGTATGGCACACTGGACAAGAGGGTTATCCTGGCAAAATATGAAGCGGCAGGATGTGAAGATTGCAGGAAAGAGATATTGAGCGAGAGCATAATTGTTTTGGAGAAGTTCCAGCCATGGTTGATTGCTCTGGAGAAGCTCCAGGAAAGGTTGAAAATTTGTGCAGCTTGGTGTTATTTAAAAAAACATTAGGCAACACTCTATCTTCCTTGTGTTTAGAGTTTAATACTTACAATGGTGATACCGCCCTGGGGGTGAGTGGGGACAGATTTGGGTGCAGTCATCACTTGGATTTGTGTTGGAGTTGGGTACAGCGGTGCTGCATGCACTTTAGTTGTTGTTTATGTCGCAATTAGACTTCACAAGAGTCGGTGAGTGTTAAGTCAATGGAGAGATTCAGCACAATATGAGATGTAAGATGCATTTGATATCATTGACACCATGGTTGATTGACATTATTCAATGGCTTAGTTGGGTTATTGTATTGGTGATACTGCTTCAATTATTTGTGAATCTCTCACATTTTTGTTTGATTCAACAAAGTAACAATGCAAAAAACGCAATGTTGAAGAAGATATTGTTAGCTTGTGTAAGTAGAATTTGATAGTGATGATAAACAATAATCGATGCATTATAGACACAATTGAGGACCATGCAATAGTCGTGTACATTCAGAGAGTGTCATATAACGCCTGCAGTCTTCCAAATGAATGTCCATCAAAACAGATGCATTGCTTACTGTTTGTTTGGAATGTCCATAATGGTTGCACCACACTCCAGGGTGTTCCAAATATTCCCTCCGGCACTCCGATGTGTTCCCAAAGTTATAACAATTACTTTGATGTTGCTGCTATAGTTGTCATTAGTAATGTAATGTACTTTAATGGCCTGCTGGGATATCCTCCAAGGGTCTGATTCTCTTCTGAAAATGACATTTCTAAGTGTACAGTCCACATGCTCTCGTACACTCCACGAGGCTCCAGTTGACTGAAATACCTCTTGCTGACGTGTTCGACCATGTCAGAGAACACATTCATGTTTGTACCATCAATGCCCCAAAGCAGTTATGTGTGTTCACAAGCTCTCGGCCTCCAAATGTTTCTCTATGCTTACTTCATCATTGACCCTCATATTCCATAATCATAAGCTCCAAGTTCATCACAAATGCAACTTGATCATGGCCTCCAACAGCACCTCACACTTTACATGATTATGGCGTCCAAGCGTATTTTAGAATATACTCAATTGGTGGCTCCAACCTTGCTTACTTATGACATTCAAGTGCATCTCCAAACTTGCTTGATCACAGCCTGCAGGTGTAACTGAAAGTTCTCAAAATTAGTGTCTCCAGATGCTCCACAAATTGCACTCGAGTACCGTCTGCAATCAGATCAACCAAATATATATATACACAGCGACTTTGATATGTGATACATGCCATATTCTTATAATGCGAATATTAGGATTCTAATGAAGCAAAATATGTTAGATTAAATGGCTTGTGTTTATGGACCTGTGTGAACCAGTTCTGTGAGAATACAGCACCAAGTTTATATTCTCCTGCAAAGCTGTACAGATGGTCTCAGCTCCCCTGGAAGTCTCCCACAGAGTTGTACAGTGGTGGCAGCTGCTACAATGGTTTACAATCTTATCAGTCAAATATTATATAATCATGAATGCACCTCCATACTTGTAGGCTGTTTCAGGAGAATGTGAGAATTCTCTGGCAGAGTCCAAGAGCACTTTGTTTAACTTGAGGGGGGCTTGGAAACATTTGGAATTACATAGGAGCACAGGTGAGGTTGACCAGAGTATCTCAGAGGTTAGAGTCTGGCATCAGGATCAAATTACATGTTGCAGATGTGGTGGCTAGCACAAGTTGAATCCTCCGGATCCTCTACCTTAATATGGGCCCCCACTTTAGCACCCTTGGTCACCTTGTCCATTGACTGACTTATCTCATCCTCCATTGCATGTTCTGTTTGTATGTACACAACTGCAGATGATTTCTCTGTCTTTCTCGTCAACTTGGGCTTCGCTCTCTTTCAATATTTCACTTTCTTTCATGTCTCGCACAGTGCTTTCAGGTTGCACCACATTGTGCTGTTCATCCTGCTTACCAAATTCCACCATATCATCTGGGTTTCACTCTCCTCTATGTTCTCCAATACTATTCTGAGCAGCTGACTTTCCTGATTTATACCCATCCATATCGGACAGTTGCTGAGCGATCAATGAGCAGATTGCACATATTTGTGCACTGCTCTTCGAACACAGCTTAAATCTTCCAACCTGCGCTGGCTTCGATAGCTGAGGTGCAGTTGTGGTCGCTAATCTCTCTCTCTGAAGCCCTTGTTGAGCTACTTCCCAGACCTGATCCCATAATACCAATCACCTTCGGTCCTGTTGATCACTGCATATTTCTCTGCCATTTCCTGCTCTGAATTCGATGGATTGTTTATGATGTGGATAGAGATGGTGTATATGTTGTTGATAGTCGATATACACATAGGGATTGAATGTGCGGATAATCTCCAGCTGATCACAATAGCGACAGTGTTTGCAATAGCTTTGTGGATCGTATTCTTGATTAGGTTCGAGTTGGCTGTAGGTAAGTCACATTGGTACATTGGGAGGTGGAAATGTCATTAGAGTGTGAACAACTGAATGGTTAGCTTTGATGGCATATGACCTGGCAGTCCGGTAGTCTCTGTGTCTCGGCTCACTTGCAATGCTCAATTTGAATATCCAGATCTCAAAGGACATGATCCAGTCATCCATTTTTGTATTGATTGAGTTTTCATGTTTGTTGACAAGGATTTCCTGTCTGGCTTGGACTATTGTCGCGCTGTATTTACTACAAATTGTTAGACTGTTCAACGCGGCAGGCATCGGTGGGAGCTCAACACCAGTGGCATCTGAGTAACAAGAGTCTCCCGGCACCATTCGTTCTCCTACTGTGATCAGTATGGTGAATGCCCCACATGACACTGACATATCTGCCAGAGGGTTTTGCAGTGTTGACTATTTGAATGTCAAATGGTTTTTGAGATCTCTTTTAAGTTTCATTATAGATTGTGGAATCAAATTTGTAGGCTTAGCTCCAAACAGCATTGCCACCTGTGAGTACTTGGACAATGTACCATTGCTAATTATAAAGTGGCTGATGTTGTCGTCTGTGACACAATAGTCTTGCAGGCTAACAGTTCTGCATTCGAGCTAGTTGCTGCTTAGTTTCTCTATGTACCATATCATCAACATTAAATCTCGGTCATCAGCAAGGTGGATGTGTTGGTAGAACGTTTCATTCAATCAGTCGGAAACCTTCTTCAAATCTGGAATCACAGAATAAATCATCTACCGGATCATATCAGAGTGGCATTTGCCCTGTGTCTTTTGTGATAGTGGAAACCAAACAGTGAATAAATGGACTTTGGATGCATATATCATTGGGCAAAGAACATCAGCAAAACATAATTCGGTTCGGAAGCCATATGCCAACCCGCCAGACACTGCGGATCTGTCAACAGTGCTATTAAATACTTCCAGATGGTCTCAGCCCCCCCTGGAGCTTGGCGAAGTGCTCTCAGACTGTGCAACAGCATTCTCATGGGCTCCTGAAACCACCTCAAGTGATGGAGGTGCATTCAGGATTGTACGAGTTTGACTATTAGAATAGTCACATTGTGGAGCTGTTGAGACCTCTGTACATGTCTGCGGGAGACTTCGAGAGCTGCTGAGACCTCTGCACAAGCTCTGCAGGGGACTTGGTGCCATATTTTCACACCAGTGGTTTTGTAGGGTTCCATAACCACAAGGCATTTCATCGATCATATTGGTCTTTGTTACAGTCACACGATGTGCTACATCATATCATGGCATGTATTAGGTAAGTCTCTCTATAAATATACATACAGTGATACAGGGATAATGGAAATGGACTCAGCAACAGGGAGAATATATTTGGGGCACCCAATGGTAGATAGACATTATTTCATTATATGCAAAACACACACTATCTTTTCCAGCTTATGGTCTAATGCACTTTTGCCGAGCTTTCGAAGATCCACACAAATGTGTCGATCCTCACCCACTCTTGCAAAGAGTCCACAGATTCACACAATTTGTGTGGTTCGTTATGGCTGGGTATCCATTAATATCATCTCACCCTCTCCCTATGCAATTTGAACTAGAACAGCACTTCCTAATGAATTCCCTTCGGATACCATGCGAGGTACAGTGGAGTTTCCATAATTGGCTGTCAGGCTTCAAGCTTCACAGTTTCACCCCACCATAATCAAGTGAACTGAGTGATGCACTCCAAGGCAGTAATTCAGCAAGTTTGAACGCTGTCATCGAGCGACATTGGAGATACTCTTGGAAGCTATGATCAAGCGAGTTTGGAGATGCAGTTGGAGGCGCTCATTGTGTAAGCTTGGAGAACATAATTGTGTGAGCTTGGAGATACACTCAGAGGCTGTAATCGAGCGAGTCTAGAGATGCACTTGGAGGCCATGATGGTGCGAGTTTGGAGATGCACTTTGAGGCGATGATTGTGCATGTTCAGAGAAACACTTGGAGGCCGTGATTGTGTAAGTTTGAAGATGCACTTGGAGGCCGTAATCATGCGGGGTTACAGATACACTCAGGGGCTGTGATGGAGCAAGTTTGGAGATACACTTGGAGGCCATGATCGAGCGAGATTGGAGAGGTACTTGGAGGCGGACGATCTGGAGGCAGTAGTTCAGAAGGGAGGTGCAACGGGAGCTGAGACTCTGTTCATTGGTTAACTTGTAATTTTTGGAATGTAGTGAACTGAATACAACATTGTCTGCCGTGACATCAGAGACTGGCTAGGAGCGGGAGACAGTGGATCCTGGGATGATGTGGTATGCAGTGTTTGCAGCACTCAGTGTATGATGTGCTCGGTATATGCTGTACTCGGTGTATGCTGTACTCGGTGTATGCGGTACTCGGTGTATGCTGTACACGGTGTATGCTGTACTCAGTGTATGCTGTACTCTGTGTATGCTGTACTCAGTGTATGCTGTAATTGGTATATGTCGTACTCAGTGTTAACTGTTCATCATGACATGGAGAGCTACAGAGTGATGACTTAACTTCATGTTTTCAGGTAATGGTAGAGTTGAGGACAAGAAAGAGAGAAATCAAAGGATATAGGAGTTAATAATATGAGAAACTGAGACTTAAGAGAATTTCATGTGCGAGTCAATTTACCATCACTGCTACGGCAGGTACAAGTCCCGATCTGGTGCATAATTACACAGATACGAGGTCTTCCCAACCCATACAGGCAAGTCCTACCCCTGATTTCGCATATCTGCTCATATCCTCCACATTGTTCTCATCTTCATCCTCTATCTCTCTCTTTCTTGTCTACAACTCTACCATCATTGCAGAACCCAATGTAAAGTCATCCCTCTCTTTCTCTCCATGCCATGATCATGAGTTCACACTGTGTACAGCACACACTGAGTACAGCATACACTCAGTACAGTATACACCAAGTCCAAGATACACCAAGTACAGCATACACCGAGTACAGTATACACTGAGTACAGTGGACACTGAGTATAGCATATACAGAGTACAGAATACACAGAGTACATCATACACCGAGTATAGCATCCACCCAAGATTGTTTGTCCTCCCCTCATTCTCATGATTAGGAGTTGACCCCTGAATCTAGCTTGAGCTTCCAGTGTGCCTTCCTACAGGATCGAGCGCCATCAGCCAGCCTTCCATGATAGCTAAAACGTAAACTAATATTGTCACATTCTAATGGTTGGGAGTTAACTAACAGATGAAAACAATCTCGGCGCCTGGCGCGCTGTCCATTGACTACCTGCAAGTACTCATCCAAACTTGCTCGATTATAGCCTACAGGTTTGCACAATCATGGCCTCCAAGTGCTTCTCCAAACTCGTACGATTACCACCTCCATATATGCTCAAATATGGCTTCCAAGTATAACTCCAAAATTGCTCGATTGCAGCCTCCAAGTTTGCACGATCATGGCCTCCAAATGCATATCTCTAAACTTGCTTGATCACGGCATCCAAGCGTATCTCGAAACTCGCACGATTACTGCCTCCATGTTCGCACGATCATGGCCTCCAAGTCCATACATCCCAACTAGCTCCTTTACGGCCTCCAAGTCCATCTCCAAACTCGCTCGATCATGGCCTCAGAGTGTATCTCTTAGTTCACTCGATCATCAGTGTCAGGCACATCTCCACTTCCACTGCAGCACTGACTTCAGCCAGTCCAAATATATCATGTGTAAATGAGTAGCTATATTGATACATAGATACGTTGGTACATAGATTCATAGATGATAATACAATCTGAATACATGAGTTTTAACAATTGTTGAACAATAAGTAGTATGTATGATTGCCTGGCGCACCAGCAGCATTTGTAAATAAGATGGTTTTCCGACTATACTCTAGTGTGATTTGAGGTGCTCCCAGACTTGTCGCCAGCGCTCCGAGGCTTGTCATTGGCAATCCCAGATTTGTCACTGGCGCTCCCAGACTTGTCGCCGCCACTCCTAGGTGTTCCCAGGTGCACCCAATGTTCTCTCTGGCGCACTAAGATGTTCCCTGTCTTATTATAACCACTTACATGGTACTCGTGTACGAGTAATCAGAGATTTCAGTTACTGCAAACGCGGGCTGGAATGTTCTCTTAGAGTCTGATACACTCCCGAAACTAACGCATCTAAGTTTACACTCCACTTTCTTTCAGACACTTTTGGAGGCTCCCAGAAACTAAAATACATTTTGCTGATGCCCTGGTAGAATAGTTGGCATGGCCAGAGATTCCGGCATTGGTGGAGGATACACCTTGACTTGAGGGACCAGAACAAGAGAATCTGGCATGGCTACAGGGTCAGGTGGTGGTGATTGGATATCAACTGTACGCAGTCGACATTCAGATTGGTGTCGTAGTAACAGTTTGGTCATTAGAACATGACTTTGATGGCGAATTGGCTGTATTATGTAACTGCTGGTTAATTTCTATTTCGCGAGATTTTGGAAGGTGAGTTGGATTCGTCAGCACCATTCTTAAGATGTGTTGTTGGTTTTTTTTATCTCTTAGTACAGCTTCACCACCTCTCAACATGATCTCTTTTAGCTTCCTGGCACCTGATCTATCTCTTGACAACTGTTCCCTGTGACTTTCCCCTACAACCAGTTGTATCTTCATCAGCTCTCTTTACAATCTGATGTGATTCATCAATTACGTGTCAGAATATTTCTTCCGATTGGTTACACCTTTTGGAGAATGGTGATGTCTGATGTTAGTCTCAGTTAACTCATCCAAGTAGAAGGTTGCTGCCTTCTTTCAGAGTTCTCCTCTTCGGCGATGTTGGTAGTTATTGTTTGAGCGTTTCATTTCTGTGTTTAGTCTGGTATTCATTGCAGCATGTAGTAGGTGACAATACTTATGGTGTAAAGTCAGAGCCTTATTCTCGCAGTTTATTTCTTGTATATGGTTAGTGCTTCTCAGCATGGAGTTTGCTCAGTGCCATATTCTAGATGTGTATCCCAGAATTTGGTCAGTGGATATTTAGTTACTATTTTTGATGCACCACAATTACAGTGTCTGGCATTTCAATTGTTTATTGTTAGCACTGCCCCTAGGTATGTTGTCGGGTTCTTCAGTATTTACTCCACTCACAGGGCCTGTATTCACCATTACTTGCTTCTCTTCAAGTTTCAACATATAGGATTCTGGGGGATATTCCCCATATGCCATGGTTGGTATTTTGAACCAGAATCTCTATTTGGGCTCTATTTGTTCTGCAACAGTTGAGCCAGTAAGCAGAGGGTCCATTCTAAACACTACGCCAAACCTCTCATCCAGTCAAATAGCTCATCTGTGAGAGAGTGTGGATCTGGCCGCAGCAGGGTAGGAAGAGGATTACAGAATGTACAACAGGACCTAGCCATAATAAACTAAACAAATTGATTCGATCTACGAAATCTCGGATAGAATGAGTGAGACCAACAGCCGGAACAATAGAGTTTGTATTTTGCTTTATGGCAACATGATTTCTATGCACCTCAGGGTTCCCAAATATGTACTCTCCATGGCTCAGTTTATCTCCATTACTCCTATACCACTACTGCATTCACTGAGTACAGTATACACTGAATCACACAACATCTGCTCAAGATTAGGTTTCATCGCTTCTTGATCGCAATTAGAAGTTGACCCCTGAATGTAGCATCATCTTCCAGTGCTCCTCTCTACATGATTGACCACTACCAGCCAGCTGACCATTAGTGATCAAAGGTCAAGTCGGCTTCGCACAGTCCCACTGTTGTGAATTAACAAACTGATAAATGAAGTCTCACTAGCACCTGGCACGCTGCCCTTCAACTGTGTCCTGACATTCATCCAATTTTGCTCGATCATGGCCTGTTAATGCATCTGCAACCTTGCTCAATGAAGGTCTTGGAGTGCATCTCCAAGTTCTCTCAATCACAGCCCCCAAGTATATCTCCAAACTGGCTTAATTATGACCTCCATGTTCATAGCAGTATAGCCTCCAAGTGCATCTCCAACTTCACTCAACTATGGCTTCCAAGTGAATCTCTGTGTTAACTAGATCATGATCTTCAGATGCACCTTGAATTGCTCTCAAGCACTGTCTGCAGCCAGTCCAGATATACTGTGTGTAGTTTGGTAGCTATATAGATACAAAGATACATAGATACCGAGGTACATAGATACCTAGATACATAGATACATGGATACATAGTTATATAGATACATTGATTTATAGATACATAGATTTATAGATACATAGAGTTATTGATACATAGATACATAGATACATAGATATATAGATATATAAATACATAGATACATATCTACATAGATGAGAATACAAACTGAATGCATGAGTTGTAAGAATTGTGGAACAACAAGCAGCAGCTATGCCATCCATATACACCACTGGAGTTCATCAAGAAGATGCAGTTAATCCCAGACTACTCTACCATTATTCACTGTGGTTCTAGACTTGTCACCAGTGCTCATTGGCTTGTGGTTAGCACTCTGCTGCTTGTAGTCTGTACTCCCAGGCTTGTTGCTAATGGGCCGAAACTTGTCACCAGCACACCCAGACTTGTTGTCGGTGCTCCCAGGTGCTCCCAGCCTTGTTGTTGGTGCTCTCAGGCTTGACTCCTGTGCACTTAGGCACTCCCAGGTCAACCTGAAGGCCACTGCATCAGAACAGTCAGCTCTGGGATTTAATCACCCTGAGATTCTGGTCTGACAACTCTCATATTCTCCCAGAGGGTCCCAGAGGGTCCCAGAGGCGAAAATACATTGTGCTGCTGTTACATAACCAGTTCCAGCAGACTGGGAATCGGCACATCCAATTGGCAGTAAACCGGAAGTGGTAGGACAACTGCTAACTCCATTTACACTGGGCCGTAATCCAATCAGAACAGTGCAGAATACAGAAATCCTACTACAAATGAAGTGTCCAAATGTCTTCTGTGTTCTCTATATCTCCACTCCCAAACTCAATGCATATGTATCAGTGGTGAAATAGGTTGGTTTCTGTTTAACTCATTATCTGGATCTCCAGTATTTTCAATTTACACTGCAGACTCCCTATGCATACATATGAGAATTGACATGGCCCAATGGGTGACATAATTTAGATTCCATTACTGCCACCTTGGGTTGAATGTAAGAATCACTTCCCATTCCACTATATCATCAGGTATCATCCTATGTAATTTGTGTGATGGAATGCCCATCACCTGCATTGGATTCCTAGTGATAGCAATGGTTCCAAAATTCTGGTTCGATTCCGGATCCGGTTCCAACCAGGAAACTGACTGTTGCAAAAGGTTTTACCACACGAAATCCGGAACCATTGCAATTGGGCCGGTTTTACCATCAAAAACACAGCATTTCAACCTCACAACTTGGCATACAATGAAGTATTTGAGTTCTGATCGTATCCTAAGATGATCCATACATAGATTCTGTGGTTTTAGTCGCACTTTCACCTACCACTGTCAGATTTGTGATCCAACCACTGTTCTTTGAGTCGCTATCAAACACTGGTGATCTTCGTCTAAACTTTTGCATTCTTCAACAGTGATTCCAGGAATATTGGTTGGATCGCAAATCTGAGAGAGGGAGGTCAAAGAGCAGCTGAAATTACACAATCTACGTATTAATCATGTCATGATACGATCCAAACTCAAATACTTAATTGGAGCGCAACTTCTGTCAAAGGTGTAGGAACCATAAAATGGAACTGCGGTCCAGTTACAACCAGGCTAAAAACCCGTGGTATTATGTCTGGTCCAGGTTACAAACCCGCCAAGAAGCAGTGGGTCAGGTTTCTGGATCGGTCTGGAACCAAACGGAATCATATTTCCAGTCCAAACCCGCATTGCTGGTGGGTTACCCGGACCCGTTGCTAACAGTATGTTTAACACCTGGTTGTTGCCAGCTGGATATTCTGTTGCCATCACCATGTACATGGTTAGTCTAAGGTGTGAGTATTCTTGGACAGAAGCCAATGTACCTTATATGATCCAGTATGCTTGAAATTGAGATTGTTTGAATGCCAGGTGATTCACAACATCCAGATTCAAAGCCATACATTATTGCAACTTTCAAATGTTATCACTGTCTCACTATAGTTCTATAACTGCCGCACTGCAAGTTCAAGTATATTTTCCTACAGAATTTACTAAGTTACATTCATCCCTGCTATTCACGAGTCTGCCTGCACCTGTGATCTGAACCTTGGAGTCAGGAGCAATGTGAATTACACCATTGGAAGGTACTTGTAGTTCACCCAGCAGAGTGTTATCAACATTGACTGGTGAATGCAGATATTGAACACACTTTCAGAAGTGGTAGTAGCTCCTCCCACTTATCTTGCTCAGAGTTCCAAAAGCTTATGAGGTAGTGTTCCTAAATTTATTCTGCTGCTAAGTCTGACCATTTATCTGGTGGCAGAAGTCAGTTGAGAATCACTGATTCATACTGTATTGGGTGCAAACTCTCTCCCACTAGTAGCTACTGAACTCCTTGAATCCATTTGTAATGTGATTTTCCAGTGGAATCCATAAGGAGGTCATACATGCAAGATACATTTATGCCTGCTTTGGGGAGTGAATATCATTCCAGCTGGAGTGGTAGGTCCCAAGCTGTGTGAAACAGCAAATGATTACCCAGATTGTCATCTGGCCTGCATCAGCAAAATGTAAAATGGTTCGGAAGTCATAACTCAATAACACGGCTATTCTGAACAGCTACACCGATTGTTCCAGAAGCTCCCAGACACTCCTGAACAGGCTGAATGCTAGATGATGTGCTTCTCAGATACTCTGGGTAATACTTTCAGGTGCTCCTCAACTCTTCCAAAGTAGCTGATCAGAGTACAAGAATATTCTAAAGAGTATGAAGTCATCTTCGGAATGCTATAAAATCTTGCCTCTAGGTTGGTAAAATTTCAGAGCTGCCGGATCTACAACACTTGTGGCCAAGACCATTCTGGTGCGCCAGGAGCCAGACTTTCCAGAAGTGATAATGTATATTGACTATGTCGAATAGTACAATTCAATATACTATCTCACAGCTACCGATCCAAATCAGACATTACAATGTACTTAATATATTGTCCAGTAGGTATCTAGATCAACATGATTATTTTCAACTCATATGCTAATGATGCCACCCGATGCAGCATTCTTTTGGACCCAATGCGCCAGTCCAAATATTACTCCAAGGGATACAATACGCATCTTATTAGTCTGTTTGACAACCCGAATGAACCCGTCAACTCAATGAATCCAACCATGAAGATTCTTGAACTTTGTTTGAATCACCACCCCGTATTCTTGAGCTGAAGGATGTGATACCCATTGTTGAGTCTGTTTGTACCTCTTAGAAAACATCGATATTGCTTTGCCGGCTGGCAGGTGCTCCAGAAATTGGATGATCTGATTTGGTGGAGTCCAGCTGATGTGTAATACTGGAAAAGAAGGAATTCATCCTTGCAAGGTGTTATCGCCGTCATTCTCTTCAGTTTGCATATAGTGGACCCAGATGTTATGAGCTTCAGGCATGATTACTTGGTTGGGATTGGTATATTCTACCTTGCAATCAAGTCCCAGACGCTCACTAGAAGTAGGGTTGTGAAATGGTTGATGGTACTACAACAGCCCATTCTGGAGTGTAATACATATACTGCCATTGAGTACATTCTGATCTTCTCTAAGCATGAGTCCACAAACTTTGTGTCCCCAGTTCTCTTCAATTTGAGTGCGGAATAGCTGTTCACAGTTGGGAATTCCAAAATCTTCTGATCTATCTCTGAGTGAGATTAATTTGATACTTCTGCAAACTCCGCAGACTTGCATATCTCTCAAATGATATACCTACTGTGATACCAGGCGGATACAGGGCTCATCCTGAATTGTTTGGGGACGTAACTGATGGACTCTGCGTGTACTTCGCCGTATGTCGGTATTGGATAGCAGGTTCAAATCGTTTGCACAGTCAACGTCATACCAGCTGTGAAGTGCAAGATATAACAATGTCTCCTCCATATAGTCAAGCCCCGTACACCGGTCATTCTCCTTAAGTATCTGTCAAATGCAAATTACTTTGTTGCTTGATAAAGATTCCTCTTCGACATTGGCGATATGTAGCCGTTCAGATATATCGGCGGTGCAATTGTCACTGGAACCCATTCCGCGAATAGACTCTGATGTATAGCTCACCAAATGTATCGTTGGATATCCGAAAGGTATTACACGCTGTTCGATTGTTTTCTGCAGCGTCTGAATGTCGATTGTCTCCCACCAAGCATCCAACTCGATTAAGTGGATTGAGAATTCCGTCTTGAAGTGCTTCTGTTGCTTTGAGGTGATGCCATAAATTTCGCCCTCCAGCTGGATTGGGACATGCTCAATATCATCCAATCTCCTGGTCGTGGTTTCAGTCTCACCATCGGATAGGGGGATTTCAAATTGCAGTCCCTTGTCGGCGGTCATGTTTGCCTCCTCGTAAGCCTCGGCTTCGCCTCCGGTTTTCATTACGCCGAGTGGTGTGCCGAATATGCTTCTGGGACCAGTTGCCTTGGTCCCGACTTCCTGCAATAGTGGTCGCTCAAGATGTTGGAATAATTTATCAAAAGGCTTGCGTTTAGCAGGTGTCACTTGATGGATTTCGCTCTCCAATCGCTCTCTTACCTGCTGATAATCAGCAGCTGACCAACTAGTTACTTCTTGCCAGGCTCTATTCAGGCCGACCTGAAATTGCTTCCGTTTTGTGGAGGAAACCTTTTCAGCCCAATACACAAGGGCCTCCAATGCAGCACGAATCCTAGGACTCTTTCGTTCATGTAATTGCTGGGATACCATTGTCAGCAGGTCATCTACTTGGGCTGTAGCAGAATTCGACAATTTCTGTACTCGAAATATTCCTGTCTCCTGGTCAACTTGTTCGAGTGTATTGTCTACTGCTTTGAGGGATAGATCTGAGTGATTTTGTTGGCTAACAAGTAGAGAGAATTCACAGAATGCCTGCGCTGCTCCCATTGCCATTTCATCGCAGTCTGTTTTCATCGCAGTTTTCTCATCATTCGTGGAGTGGCGAAGAATTGGTGCACAATTCACTGCCAGTGTTCTGATCATTCCATGGATCTCTTTACCTTGCCAGGTGCCACATTTCAATGAATCGAATGGTTTACAGAAGTGCTGGAGGGCGGAATATGGTGGCACCGATGTGAATTGATTGTCAAATTGATCCTTGAGTTGTCTCGCTATCAGGATTTTGAGCAGCTGGTGCAATAAATTGTTAACTAAACCCAGGAACAGCTGATGCAATTCATCAGGCTGCCAAAGCTGATTGACATAGCCGAGAGGATATTGCCAGAACTGGTTGCGGATTGGGTGGACACCTATAGTGTGCAGAGCATCAATATTATTATCCTCCAGAAGCTACGAGTAAATATTCTGGTCTCTTGAGTTATCGAATGGTCAAAAGATAGAATGCCCTATTGGCGCACCTGTAGTAATTAGGCACATCAGGCATGAGCCATATGAGACTTGAGCCACAATACCTTAGTCAAAATAATCCCCGACCCAGGCAGCCAAAAGAGGGTAACATTATCGCTGGAATCCATCTGCATAATCCAATTTGAAGTCACGTTCAGTGATGTCAAGATTCCTATATTGAGACCGCAGAGTTCAAGCCGGGGAATGCCACGCTTCTTCAATGTTTTTGTCACCTTTTGGGGGACATGGAATTAGGCCAATGAGAATGCAGGCATGCATTTGAGGTCTCCGGTGGATATCGTTTCAAATATTAGCAATCATCAGATACAGCGGCTAGGCACGCTGATCACCTCAAAAATTGGTCAAGTCCGCCATGCCGGATGCACTAATGACTGGCACAATCGTTGTTTTGGCAGGATGTTGATCTTCTGCATCCCACCACCAATCACCTGTGTTCATCTAGGTGAAGACTTGAGGGCCCGCAGCGTCAGCAATGCGCACCGGCTCGAAACCGAGGCCCGCCTGAAATGGATACTGTGCTAGGAGGATTTGGATACATTGGAAAATATCCCTGTAGTATAATGTTCCAATGATATGTGTGTCATCTCCAATCCAACTATCATCGCCAAACACGAAACCAAGTTCCAAGAAAACCAAGTTCCAAGAGAAGTTTTTGCATGGCATCTGCTGATTAGAATAATTCGTTGTTGAAATTTTGCAGTCCACACCTGGGATGTTGATCTATCCATGTTTTTGTTTGCTGGCGAAACGATTGAGCCTGCTAAAAGTTGTGGGCGGACCCAGCTGGATGCGATGGATTCCATTGTTCTGAGTGCCTTCGATGCTGGTTGCACAATCCAGTTGCTTTGCCATATGCTTTGCCCCACGCATTTTCCACTAACTGCCTATGGGTCTTTGTCTTTGTTGAATCAAGGGTACAGGTGAGATCTGGCAGCTGAGAGTTGATAGGTTCTTCGTGAAGAGTATCTTCCAGTGGTGGTGTACCCGGAAAGTTGTCTATAAGGAGATCATTCATTGACCACTTGTCGATGGCCATTCAGGTACATCTGCTGTAGTCAAACCATAATGGCCCACGGTGATCCCAGTCGGCAGGTGGTAGAATCCCATTGGGTAATAGCTCTTCATTCATCGATATTGAGTGATATTGTTTGTTGTGACCTTCCAGTCAGTTCTCCATGAACAATTTTTTTTTGCAGTTACAGCATTTAACAAGTCTCCGGCGAGTATTGACCACATTTGAGAAATGCTCAGTGAGCTGATGAATCTTGATGATGCTTCAGGGGGTATGGTTTGTTGCTGGATTTGACCTTTGAGGATATTTGTTTGAAAGCGAGCTGACTCTAACTGAGGTTAGCATATCACTTTCAAAGCCACATTGCACCCCACGAAATGTATAGGAGGGGTAAAACATAGTCACTTTATGATCAATTTTCTTTACAAACTAGGATAATATCAATCAAATCCCGTACAATAATGCTGCACATTATCTATTCAAAACCATTAGCAAAGACAGCTTCTTTTGTCATCACTGCGATCAACTTGAAATACTTTTCATCACATGCTACTACGATCGGCCTTATCGTATACTTAGTCATTGTGGCATTGTGCAGATTATGTCTACGCTCAAGCCTCAAGCACCAGATAACATCAGCTTAATACAATGCATAGGTAAGTTTCCTTGTTGGCTGGATGCCCACTGAATAATCATTGAGAACTGATAGGCTGCTGGGATGATTTCTTCAGTGAAGATCCTGGACTGGTCGGTGGATCCTGACGAGACAACGAGGTTAACTCAAGGAGCTCAAATTGAAGCAATCGCTGTTGCTGCTCGACTTGCTAGGCCTCATATTGAATGAAGTGCAGGTCATACACACACATTTTGAGTGTAAAATGCTTAGGTGTGCTAACTTTCCAACCAGATATAGTTCTTGTTGGGTTTCTGGATATATCATGTGATATTACTTCTATGACCTTTACAGTCATGAACTGAACAAAGGTGAGCTTCTATCCGAGATCCCACTATATGAATTAGAGCATATAATCCAGAATGGCGGGATCTGTGTGATTATGATTTCATTGTCTCAGCCGGGATTCATCGGATCAAAGTCGAAGTGAAACACCCCAGTTCGTGACGACTACAATGAATATAGGAGGCCTTCATTCTACCGATGGTCACTGCTACCTTCAACACTCTCAACTATACCCCGCTTAGTTCGAAATGATCAATTGAATCAATAATTTGATTACCCCCAATCTTTTATTCCCATACAATATCGACAAACGGATTTCCGCTGAAGACAACCAATATGGCTCCAACTGGTGGGATGTTTCGCTCACAACGATGCCCACATGACACTGTGGCAGCATCAGATAGTAATGCAGGATATACACCGCGCAAAGACACTGAATTTGAACAACCCCAGAATCGATTTCATCAACCACCACCACGGAATAGTTACGCATCTTCACAGCCACAATTTCCAGGCACTCCCCAGTACTACCACCACCCTCCATTCAACATGACACCAAGCGCACACCCAAGCTTTGGTGGGACCCAGGGATATCCCAGTTATAGGCCATCGTGGCAAGCATAAGATTTCCCCCAAGGAACATATGGTGGACCTCAAATGATCCCCCCTCAGAGATTCACAGGACATGGGCCATCATCTGCAGGTGCACCTTAAGTGCCTCCAGCACCGCCTGGAAACAATCCAGTAATTTGGCTGACCTCTTCCACCTCCACTGCACCAGGACAACTTCCCAGCACACCTGGGAGACCACCCATTGGCCTCCCAACGAAACAATTTCAGGTGAATGCGGAACTGCTCAGGACAGATGTTGCAGCTATTGCCGATTTGCCCCCAGTGTCACAGATTTCCTATGACAAATACAGTGCAGATTATGTGCACGATGTTCTGTTGGACTTGGGCAGTGCCAAAGGAAAAGCCCCATTCAGCTTGAAGTACATGGAATTCTCCTGGAAGCAATGTGCCAAAAGGAAGGGTTAGCCCAACTTTCGTACCTTCAACAGCTGGAAGAAAGTCTGCCAGACTGAGTTTCTGGAGATGAAGCATCGGGCCATTATCCGGGGACAGAACCATCTGAAACAGCTTTGAGATGGACTCCTACACCAGCAGACAGCAGTTGCAGATATTTTGAAAACTTTTGAGACCTGGCTGTCTTTGGAAAATGTCAATAATGCTGAAATGACTCAGCGACCGTGGGTTGGAATGTTCCTCAACAAATGTGCACGCCAGGTTCCGGAGTTGAGGAATATGGGAAGGCAAGGCAACATGTAATCGGCAACGGATATGGCAGAGCATGTGGGCATAAAAGTGAGAGGCAACCTCCCAGAGTTGCGAAATACAACTTTCATGGTTGTGATTCATTGGATGCCGGATGGCAACAAAGCCCAGACATCCAGCAATCATCTTCAAGTCTCGTACACAGATGTGAGGCAATGGGAGGAGCTGCTTGATTTCATCAAACAAAAATGTAGTCCCAAAGAACCATACTGCCTGACTGCAATATATAAGTGCACCTTGACACGGGAAGGATTGGATGAAGAGTATATGGGATTATACGCACATGGGCAAATGATGAATGACCGTCTATATATTCATATTTCATACAACAGTTCCGTTTCTAATGCCTTCAAGTTGAAACTGGGATACAATTTGAAACTATTTTTGGTAGAAATGAAGGCAGCTACAAGGAAGGATATAGTGGAGAATGTAATTAGACTGGCCAAGGTAATTCCCACTAGCCTTGTTCAGGTTAGTTATGCCCCACTGCTAATCAGTCTACTTAGGCCTTAGAGGGCTCTGATGAGAATGAAAGAGTGGTGGATGTGGAGGCAGGTGGGAAACAGACTGATAGTAGTATTAATGTAAGTTCTGATTGAGTGAATAGAATTGAGTATATTCAATGTACTTGTTGGGTCCAAATGCTTCTCTGTGAAATACCTAACATTGCGATGACTTTCAGGAGTGCTGGAGGATGAGACCTTCAGCCCAACTTACCTCAGAGCAACTGAAAGATATCATTCAGGACAAAAAGAAGACCGACCAAGGTGCAACAGAGGCTCAGGAGCAAGTGGATGGTGAGGATGTCCTTGATCTAGCTGATACCAGTTCAGTATTGAACACTGTTCTCAACACAATCAACAATGAATTTGAACACGAGTGTCTTGCGAAGGCGGTCAGCCTGCTGAATGCTCGTCCACTTTGTCAATCAACAGATGACCGTGTTTCAGGCCACAAGTATTCAATTCCAGGCCTGGAACTAAGTTTCTGGCACACCAGATTTGGGCCATCTCGTTCATTGTGTGGATGGGGGTTTGGGATGCTGATATGGCAGGAGCACTGGTGGAAGATGAAATGGGTCTTGGAAAGACTGTCACCTCGGTGGCAGCAGCAATGATATGCAAACTACTGACTGGAAAAGTTGTAATGGGGTTACCACTGTCAATTTTGTGGGGGAATACCATTGCAGAGTGGGTGAATATGGTATAGAATGAATTTCCCAGGATAATCGGTGAAGTACAGGAATCTTATCCATTGTGGAGAGATAATTCAGTTCCATGACGCATCGATCATTGTTCATTATCACTTCTGAATCATACTAGCCATCAACTTCTTCAACATTTTATTTTGTGCCTCACTACATTAAAGAAATGAAACAAAAAGGCGAGAAATTCAAACATCAACACAGGTACACCGAAACAATAACCCAACTAAGCGATCGAAAAATATCAATCAAACATGGTGTCCATGTCATTCACTCCATCTCCCATCTCATCAGGGCCAACGAAAGCTGGAACACACAATTCATCAATGGTGCAAAGAAGCTGGAGGCACTCCTTGTTATTGCTGGATATTCGTTCCTGGCGAGTGAATGAAATGGAATTCTAATGTCGTTTGGTAAGGGAACATACGCCTGCGTTCGGCCTCATAGGCATATGTATGGTGATTATGGAAATACGGTTGCAAACGTGGATGTGAGTGATAGTAGGTGTAGATGTATAGTAAGATTATCGCTAGAGATCTAAGGCTCGTGGCGAGCCGACTATATATAATGGCCATTAGCCGGCCCAGGTCACCTGCCACCGTTACATTATCCCCGTCTTTAGGCACAGACCTCCTGGGCTGCATAAACCGTACAAGAGAAAGGAAAGGAAAGAAAAGGGAAGCAACGACTATACAATCATGCAACGTACGCACTCGTACAAAATCATAAGTCCCGCTACCAATTGGTACCACTCTGGGCAACTTTTCGGCGGATGCGGCGCAGGGGGAAAATCCACCTGCACTTGACGGACTCTGGAGGTGGTAAAAACCCGTGCCGACGCCATTTGTACTGGGCCAAGATCCAATGAAGTAATGAAGTATGGAGACGAGAAGAGAAGAGAAGAAACAGAAGAAAAGACCACTCAATTGATCACTTTTCCTCCGGTCCCGAGTTTCGAAACTCTATTGACCCATTTCCTCCCTTCCTGAGTCTCGGACCTCGATTCCTCCTTATCTCCACTCCCAAACTTATCCGGCATCCAATGTGCCATCCAGTACCACACTCATGGTTCATATCTCGGCATGGTTCTTAGTCGGAATCATCAGGGTGGTAGAGCTTCCGCTCATGACTTGGCATCAACGGGAGCTTCCGCTGCAGGCATCGTTCGTAGCCATTGGTAATCATCCATCGTATACATCAATTCAATCATGTGTACTCGCATTGCATTAGTCGACATCTAACACGTAAGCTTCTCTAAGGATGATTATAGTTACTATGTTCAAGTGCACTTGGGCTCTTCCGAGCCTTCGTGCAGTGCTCCACAAAATATCTCTTGCAGCCGGTAATCATCGGTAAGTGGCATTAACTCGTAGGTGCGGCTTGACCAGGCATGGTCTTTTGAAGTCCGCTTCGGTGACCATCCGGTCGACTTCGTCATTGCGCTCTCAATAGGCGGCTTCAGTAGAATCTTGGTTGACTCTCAGTAGACTTCTCGGTCGACTTCTTGGTAGACTGCCTCCAGGTGGGCTATTAACTTGTCGGTAGGACTTGATCATGTAGAGACAGCTATCTCCTTCTTTGACAATTCGTTGCTCCGTCGACGACTTCTCGATCATATTGGTTGTCGATTGCCATCCTGGCTCGGTAGCAGTGTAACTTGGATCTCCAAACTCGAATTGGGATTCAGTGGTGATTGAGGATGGAAATTGTAACCACTGATCCGATAAGTAATTCGGTTCATCTCTCGCTTCATAAAGTTCTGTCTAGACATAGACCATCGTCTGAATTAGCTGGGGTAATATTGGGAAGAGGTCGATCTCTTCTTGACTTTGGACATTGATGTGAGCTTCCGCTCCTGCCATTGTCATAACCGTCAATTCTCATATGTGACTCACTGGTGACTGTTCGAGGGCAGTAGAATGGACACCAATTGGATCGGGCGCGGGCGGTATATTATTGATCCATATCTAACACGTAAGCATACAGTAGGTGGTCATACTCACTATGCTAGGAGCGCGGTTCTCCTCTCGGAAAGCCTCATTGTACATCGCATTTGCAGATTTCGGCATCTCTTGATTCGGCATTTTGTTGGGTGTCGGTGGGCCGATTCTCCGTGAAAGTCATTCGGATGATGGCTTCGGTGCGTTCTGGGTTGGAATCTCTGTCACCATCTCGGTAGGCAGCTTCGGTACAATATTCGTTTGTTTCTCAGTAGTTATTTGGTAGGCCTCTGGTATGATCGTTTGGGATTCATATCGGAATTCAGTTCATTATGCCATTCGGCGAAAGTTTCTTGATCCTTCAGCACGCCATTCAGTAAGCATCTTGCTCAGTGGCTTGGTATGGTAGGGCTCCCAGTAATTCTCTTGATTTCCATGTGAAGTCCTTGGTAAGTGATATCTGTCGCTGTGAGGTCTCGGTGAAAATCTCTTGGTAGTTATCACTACTGTCTCTCGTGATGCCATTCAGTAGACTATTCGGTACGCTCGGTGGTCATATTCAATCTCGTTGGGTAGTCCCATTCGGTTGTGATATTGTAGATATTCGGTATCTTGTTTGGAACTGTTTCGGTAGCTATATGGCACTTGTTCGGCATGGATCGGGCTCGTTTGACTTATCATCCCTCTGTGGTGCATTTGCAGGTATACTGGACGTCTGTCGTATGCTAGGTGAGCTTATCGTCTCAGATCGCGGGATGCGCTCTCTGGCTTTCCACCAGGTGTGCGTGTTGATTGATCTGTAGGTGTGCTTGCCATCACTTGACTCCGTGCACTTATCATCATTCTCTGAGTCCACTAGTCAATTCGTCTCCAGGTGCACTTGCCACTGATAGCCTTCTCCATTGGTGAATGTATCTCACGGTGCTTTGTTCTTGTACTTCCGGTACGGTAACGGTTGCAATTCAGGTATGCTCATCCATCTCTTTTGAAAATCATTGCTCCGCTGGCGACTAATCTCATACAGCATTATAGGGAATATCGATTGGAAGGACTTAATTCGGAGTTCATTCCGAAGTCGATTTGTAGTCGTCAATTGTCATCCTAGTTGTATAGCTTGGGATCTCCGAGTCTGAGTCGGGATCTCATTCCAGAGAGTATTCTTGGTAATATAACTTCGTAACAAATTCGGCATAGTATTTGGTATTATAATCGGCATTTTAATCGACATTTCAATCGCTGCCATACGGCACGTGATTTGCTCTCGTGAATGGTAGTCGGGATAGTACTCGGTACAGCAAGGCTGCCGGTAGGTATATCTGCATCTTGGCGTTCAATTGCTAGTCTCGTAGATTGTCATCGAAAGTAAGGATATTAGATAGGGTTGAATTCCACATAACTTCGTGTATATTGCTATAGGCAGAAGATTGATTGTCATCCAGCTCCATGCATCTCCGAGATGGGCATATCGACGCTCATAAGTCGAATTCTCATAGTCTCAACAATAGCTCATTTCTCCATAAAGTATCCTTCCGCAGGACCATCGTCCCTCATATTTTGTGAGTTTATCGTCGCTAGGCCCGTATGGTGTACTCATCCCAGGGCTTCCAATTGTAGTTCATAAGTCTTCGGCTCTTCTAAGTGCGCTTCACTGCTGTGAATCGTCATTTGTCTGTGGGGATTATCTCCGAACTGCAGACCCGCACAGAGTTGTACGGCCCCGAATCTGCTCCATGCATGGTAGGCAAAAGAATCAACAGAAAGGATGGAAGTGGTGGAAGGGAAAATCCAGAAGGCCTTGTCATTAACAGTTCGCCCACAAAGGAGCCAAGCCCCGCCATCCAGTCACTCCCTTCGTGTCTCGGCGGGCCGGTGGCAGTCATTCCGGATTCCCATGTGGACCCCCGTTTGCCGCAACTACTGTCGCTGCTCCTCGCTCGCACATTGAACCTGTGAGGGTTACCACTTCTGCTGGCTGACGATGCCGCTTTCATAGGTCCCTATACCGCAGCTCCCAGGAAACTGGTGCAAACCCCAGACCGTTGGGTGAATGCCATGATAACCGCTTTCTAGCTAGCAGTCATTTTGCGGTCCCCGAGTTGGTATCCCCGGGAGAGGTACATCCTATGACGGTCCAGAAGCTTTATTGATGCTTGTGGAGAACGACTACTCACCACGTCTATCTCGGTAGCATTTCTCGCGCTACAGACATGTTTCCGCTGCACGAAAGCATCTGCATATCAACTTGCTCATGGGCAGTCCATAAAGGAGGCTGCGAGAGAAGTCTATTATTTGGAGGTAAGATCGGCAAAGTGACTGATCGACTATTACTGGGTTTGGGCCCTAAACCCCGGCAGTTTGGTACCACATACATTGAGATGGGCACATCCAGCAGATCCATTCTTAATTCTGAGTCCATTCCATATCACCATAAGGACTGGTAATGTATGCCAGTTAATATTAGTAATTTTGCTGGTACAGATATATATTGACTGAGTACCACGGAATGGGTCCCAGCATTATTGAAAACTCGTATTATCCATATATCCTCGATTGATTGATTGGATCCTCCAATTAGTTTCCTGAAAGTAATGCCTCTGGAGGTGATAGTCTCAAATCATACTGTCGTCTCTCCCGTAGCAAATATAGACAATCTTGGTTGCCTTTCTTGACTCGCTCGCAGTCATAGCTGTTGTGATGTCGGAAGTCCAGAGCTGATTCGGTCCGTAGGTAATAATAGTCATATGTAGCCTCCGTTGCCGTTAATGTCATTGCAGTCGAAAATCATTGATATAGTAGGCGGACTGATTGCTCATAATAATTGTGCTCTGAGAGGTCTTTGTAGTCTTTGTAGTCTTTGTAGTCATCATAGTTGGTCTGCGGAATTGTGTAGGTCCCGCCCGTAAATACACTTCGCGATGCGCTTCAATCGTAGGGTGTCTTCTCCGTAAGTGCACTTTGCCCGTGCAAACGTTCATGGCGGTAAGCGTGCTGCGTTCGTAGACTCATCCTCTTCCGTCAGTAAGCTTCTTCGCTCGATTAGTGTATCCATAGGTATAAGTCGCTGTAGAATGCCTCTGGAAGTGGGCTTCTTTAAGGTTGCTTGAGATGTAGGTGTACACACTAACTGAGATAGGTGCACTTCGCTCGAATAGAAGGATAATAGTGGTAACTGTGCTAACTCGGAAATCGTCTCCAAATTCGCCTTTGATTCTCGATATGGCCACATTCAGGGGTACTGTCATTCCGTCCATTGTAAGTTGCTTTGACTGGTGATCGCGCTCAATTAACTCAGAGGAATAGTATTCGAACTCGATTAGATTGATAGTATCCGGTTGCTCTCATTGGCAGCATCGAACAGTTCAGTCCTGTACTCGTATTAGTCGTTGTGATCGCCGGTGATGTGTCTCGTGTTCTGAGCTCATCTCAGATGCCATTAGGTGGCTCAATTGAATGATGCAATAATCAACGCTCCGTACTGCGCCGTAATGATGCTTCAATATCTCCTTTGGAGGGAAGTATCCTCAATTGTTGACTTCGTGATGTGGCGCGTCGGAAAAGGGGTAAACTCGCGAAATCCGGTCAGCGAAATGTATTCGTTTACTGAAAAAGCGACGATAGTGTAAGGGAACGTACGCCTGCGTTTGGCCTCATATGCATACATATGGTAATTATTGGAATACGGTTGCAAATGTGGATGCGAGTGATAGTAGGTGAAGATGTATAATAAGATTATCACTAGAGATGTAAGGCTCATGGCGAGCCGACTATATAGAATGGCTGTTACCCGGCCCGGGTCACGTGCCACCGTTACACATTTGGCTCGATTTGTGATATCTAACACAGCTGCAATGTGATGTTAGCTAGGTGCGAATCTAAATGGGGGTATGAGAGGCAATATGATACATTCGGACGAAAAATGGAAACAACTCCGAGGGGACAAGAGGAGCTCCAGATGGGGAGTGTTGTGTGGAAAAGAGGAGTACTACAAAAGGTGTTGGAGAAGTGCGGAATGAAAAAGAAGAGCGTCAAGTCTAAGCTGAGGAGCGTCGAAAGAGGAGGGGTTAAGGAGTGTGATATGAAATTGAGGAGCACCGAAACAGTATGCGTTAAGAAGTGCGGAATGAAATTGAGGAGTGCCGAAAGAGGGTGGATTGAGAAGTGAGGAATGAAATTGAGGAGCGCCGAAAGAGGGTGGGTGGGGGGTTAAGTAGTGCGGAATGAAATAGAAGAGAGCCAATCCAGCCAGCGGAGCACCAATGGAATTGAGGAGTTCTTATCCCAGATGAGGAGCGCTGAACACGGGTGGGTAAGGAGTGTGGAATGCATTATAGAAGCGCCTGTGGGAATTGAAGAGCTCCCATCCCGGGCTGAGGAGCACAGAATGGGGGGGTATAGAGTGCAGAATGGGGTAGAGGATTACTGGAAGAGAAGGAATTGACTGTGCAATGAAATAGAAGAGGTTCAATCTACGCTGAGGAGCTCTGATGATGATTGAGGAGCGCCAATTCTAGAGGAGTTGTGCCGCAGGGGGGGGGGGGAGGGGGTGTGAAGTGGCCGCTGATGTGTGATTGATTGTGTAGTGGCTTCTAGAGTAAAATTGATCACAGGGGATGGGCCAAATGTATCTCGATATTCATCTTGAGAAAACATAACTGTGGCCTACTCTCCACTGGCGTATTCAGACAGCGCACAATGAATAGCTGTGGCTGTCAGCGCTAAAGTCTGAGGAGCAAGAGGTCGGAAATACTGTGATGTTGTTGGCTGGTACCCAAAGCTATTGGTGGTGAAGATAAATCGGTGGCGAAAGAGATCAAGCACTTCCATTCGGGTGAACCATGACTTCTTATTATCGACAACCTTGGAGAGGTAAGCATCATCAAACAGGAGCTTCTCAACCTTGATCTGATGCGCAGTCTCACAGCCCACATCCAACCGGTAACTACGGACCACAGTTCGACGTTCCCTATCTGCCAACCGTCCTCGAATGGTACTAATCTTCAGTTTCAACTATGTATATTTTCTGGGGTAGTCAATATCCGTAAGTCTGATAGAGGAGCATTAAACAGAATTCAAGACTTACAGCTTCTCATCTTTGTGGATCTATTTTAAGAGATGGACCACTGCGCAATTGACACACAGATAGTGTACCTACAGGTGCACCTGCTAATGCCCGCTGACGATCCTGGGCTTCAATCGCTAGTTTCCAAGCTTCTTCAACCATTGAGTACTTATCATCGGATCATATTGGGCAATTAGTCTTCATGAATACGATTGCCTCCATGAACCTTTTCACTACCTCAAAAGTAGCCGTTTGGTGTTGGGGAACTTTCTGATCACTACTGGCCTTGGGTTGTGCAATTTTCTAGTCTCCACAAAACTTGTTGGGAAGCACCAGTGCCCGGGCGGATGGTGCACAGTCAGACTTGGATAATTTGTTGAGGAGAGATGACTTTTGGTGTTTGAGCAGTGGTGGTGCCATTGCCGCAGGTCGATTTCGGGAATTTGGAAGCGGAGGGTGTGCAATGACAGTATCGGCACACCTCCGTTTCTTTCGCAGTGGAACGCTTGTAGTGCGTAATAACTTTTCCTGGCGTGCCTGACCTAGATGAATGACCTCTTGGTGGTGATCGAAATCGTCTTCTTCAATGTCGGATGATAAGGTGCACTCTCGAGTACCCTGATGGTTGTCATCACTGATCTCCTGATCGGTCTCATCATCCTGATTCATTAACGAAATCAGGGATATTAGTCATCCACAATACTATGCACGAAGGCAGTTAATTGGAATGCAAACATTTGATGGACAATGAAGATTTGCTGGTTTCTTGAAAGCGAGTGCTCTCTCTAGGTGTGCTTCTTGATTCTTCTGTGAATAGTGATTCCTCACCTAGCTAGGGGTAGGTTCCATTTGATGTAACGAAGATCTAAAGTTGGAGAATGTGAGAGAGAGTGTATATGCTGGGAATATAAGATCAAGTGCAATACAATAACGGGATAAATGGTGCAAGAATTTGCAAATAGTTGAGGAGGATGCAATTCGAGGCACACGTTGAAAGGGTTCTAGAGAGATTACATGAATGGTTTATATTTCTATCGAGGACAGCAGTCCGTATTGCGATTTCGGATATTATCAGGTGTGCCAGCATAGACGAATTCCTTCTCAGGTGCGTCCGAATAGAGGTATTCTTAATGCTGAAAGTTAGCAACTCCTATGAACAACACTCTGTACTGATGCAAGAATTGGAGGATGGCTAAAGACAATGCACATAGAGAATAGAACCAGATGCACCGGAAGATACCTCGCAACATCAACTAACCCTTGGTGCTGGCCACAAATTGAGCACTGCGAACCTGAATAAAAACATGAACTCCTGTATATGACTCATCTAAACGTAGTCATTATGAGTGAAAGTTTGAGCATTTGTGGTGACCGTATAGCATAGAATTTGACGCAGTATTGGGAATGTGCAGAACTTGCTAGATTTGGTTAGGACCAAGTGAGTGATTGCTCAGTTCCAAGGATTCATACTGGAGTTTGTTATCGAGGGAGGAGAAATATGAATCTCCATATGTCATATATCTGCCGGATGGACACAAGTATTTTTATGATATTCCATTGTATTAGAATGCTGCAGCTAAGTTAGCGGTTGATAAGGCAATGTCGTAAGCATAATTTCCCTTTCATGCGTTCATCTGGGCTGTGTCTGCAGAATAACCTTCAAAACAATGTTACAGTAGTTAATGGAAGAGGGAGAGAATTTGGTACACAAAGGAGCGATACAGACGTAGAGAAAGAATGGCAATGTATGATGGATGATTCAGGGGTAATCTTATTGATTCAAGCACTCATCAATACCAAGATTGCTAAAAAATAGGTCATAAATTCTCACTCGCATTCTGATTGTGCGCCTAATATCTACTAAATCGCACACCGTTAAATGACACATTCATTATGAATTGCACAACTACAATGTTGACTAAAAATAAATATTGGGGTTGAATGATATATTCTATAATGGTATGAATGTACAGTGAAATATCATGACATGGCAGATAGAGGAATGATGGTTGTATGGATGCAGTTCCAGGGAATTGAGCAGCACCGAAGTTGAAATGGTTATGCTTGGATTCAATCGCTGAGGATTGCAGGCTCGGCTTACTGTGATATTTAATTGCACTCTTCGTAGCTGTCTTCTCAGAACTCCAGCTTTCAAGACTCTTTCTCTCGGAGCTTTACTCAATGGAATTCGGTCTGCATAATCCATTTTTCGATACGAGTTTTGGCGGCCCAAACATACATTTAGTCAGAATACAGTGAAGTCTTCATTCAAAGATTTGAGAACTTATGCCTCTTTGAGTAAGTGAGGTATATGAGTGAGCGTAAGTTGCCGCCCATCTTGCAGAGTCGCTAAGCAGAATCAATCATTTGAGATTCTCGCTCTGAAGATTCCATAGCTCTTTGACAGAGCCCGAACTCGCAGAAGATATTTTAGGATTTGGAAGCATTGTTCTAAACATACTGCTTAGTCAATATAGAGTGAGGTGGGGTTACTAATTGCCTGGGCTTGTGCATTTATGGTTTAGTTGGGCAGTGGCAACCTTCCTCTAACGGACATTTGACATGGAGCTGACAGTTCAATGCATGTTAGCGGCGGCCATCAACATACTGATTAAGCATAGGTTCATATCGTAGCAGGTGCGGAGCGGGATGAGCTGCCTGCATCTATAGGTGAAGTATGATGATAGACCTGTGTGCACTAGGTCCACAAATTCAAAGTCGAAGAAAACATGATGAGAATGAAGCAAACTAAATATACAAAGTGCACAAAGTACTGCAAGTACATGCGCTTTGGTGGCTTATTTGTCGCTCTCAATGCGTGCGTGGGCTGGAATGATACATTCATAATGACTCGCAGCTTCTCACAGTTGGCTTCATACATATCCAAGAAGCTCATTCTGGACAACATTGTACATCTCCGGTGTGCATGATCTTCAATCCTAGGCCAGCAAAACCCTGGCAGCGAAAGCTGCATTTGAGCCAAAAATACCCGAGCCATGTCTCAGCTTCCAACTCTCTGCGATGTCGATCAAAGGTGTACCCGAACTTCAATGATATGCCGTCAAAAGCTGCGGCTTTGCCACGAATAAGTAAGCCCATGTCTCATGCTGACAAAAGTACTCAATATCGCCTAGTCTGTTTTGATTGCCAAATGGGATTGGCGAATATACAGTGCTGCATCTGTCACGAACATATGCCCAGGGTTCTCCGGTGCACTTGAACTTCGATCATATGGGTGCAAATGCTTCCGCTTTGCCACAAATATGCGAGCTGTGTCCCATACTCAGACTTAAGTTCTTGAATATCACCTAGACTGCCTTATTGCTAAAGTGATTGTCAGATATACAGTGCTTGATCTGACATAACGAATCACATCACATTTGCCGAAGAGATGCAGGTGCACCTGAAAGTGGATGAATTTTGCTTTTCATTCGAAATACGTACGTGGCTTCAGGCTTTTGGTGCACCTGTAATTCGCAATTGATGATTGAGTGAATCCCTTTGCTGCATCATACTCACAATTCAACTCATGCCATTTATCATGAAATAGGTCAGCTGCACGAACTTGTAATGTCAGGTATCAATTAACTTCATCTCGTATGGTCATTAATAATAAACAAGAACGCCAATGATATCCCACTCTAGCCATTTCTAATTCAAGATACAACAATTCCAACATCAGAACTTCTATTCACTTCAACATTGAGGAGAGAAAGGATTTATCTATCCAGTATAGTGTCCCTTACAAATGACCGTTTTGACTATTTGTATCAGTTAAGAAGATTATGTTGCGTGAATGTCTAAAGAGGCATACCTTGCTGAAGAGTCTAACACTCTAAGATTGATGGCTCATCAGACTGCAACGTGTCTCAATTCTCTGTCAGGCACTTTGTATGGTCCTCACGGGCTGCCAGAATCCGGTATATCATTGAAGTCATGATGTTCGGTCAACTCATCAAGTCATGCAGCACTCTCATTTGCATGACCCCAGAGTGTTGGTGGAAATCACTCACGTGGTTATGGTAGCCAGCAGGACCTGTATTCAGCAACGATGTGTGTGGTACTCCGTGTTGCCCTAGACAGACAACTCGTGCAAATGCCTGCTGCTGCTCATTCAATACCCAAAATTTCTGCGTTATTGCTGCTTGATTGGCAGCTGTAAGATTTAGGCCGGTCCCGTCCACTTTGGGTGTAGTTATGAATACTGAGGGAATTTTTGAATCCTGAAATTTGAGCTGCATTTCTGTGCATTCATCATTGCCCATTTCGGCATACAGGTGGACTATATCCACATTATCCGCAAAAAACTTCGTTTCCCACTACTTCAAATGAGAAACTTGGCCAGAAAGAGGACAACATAGCACAGCCTTTTGTGGAGGAGGTGCACTGGGCGGTGCATTTTCATTTCCCCCTTCTGGAAGGAGTGTCTCTCTTGATGCGTCGTCTTGGTCAGGTTTGGGATACTCTGCAGGTTCCTTGACCAGCATTGGCAAAAATGTCTCTCTCAACTCTCAGAAAATCGGAAATTCCACCCAAGTATCGAGTGGCCATTCATCGTGCCCATATCCAGAAACACTGTTGCAATCTTTGGTGTCTCCCAACACTAACGAGAAACATGCTAGCCGCCATCTATGAACACTCCATTCTCCAGAAGCACCCTGCAAAGTGTACCTCTCCACCAGGATCTTCAGATGTGCTTGCTCTTTCTCAGTCCACTCGGAATCAATGAGGTGTGCATTCTCCTTTGGTATCCGGATGAGTGGTTTTCCATTGGTGAGGTTCTATTCTGACCACCACCGGATTGTCCATGGCTTCGCAATCTGAATCATCCAGTGTGCCGCATCCTGTTGACCTTCTTTGTCTTTAGTCCATATAGCATGCATCAAACTCTTCACAGCTGAATAAAATGCCTCAGCACCATGCTTTCCCATCACAGTATCATCCTCTGGATCTTCAGACGCACCTGAAAACAGCCACATCGTCTGAAAATACCAGTCATAGAGTGACTGGAATCCTGGTGTAGAAGTGCTTGAAGTTTGAACCCAATTCTCGCATTCATTACAATTTGTCAGCCCACTCTGTTTTTTGTCTTATAATGATGGGACTTATCAAAAATCTTAAAACTCCATGAACAGTAGGGGAGTTGGCCATTACTTAATGGTTTCGCTCTGGATGATAAGGTACCATATGACACAAGGTGGATATTCCATCGGTTTTCCGGCTCGTTAATTGTTGTGTTCAGATACTTGTGGGTGAGATTCACATTTTCGGCAAGCAATAATTTGACCAGTTTGAAATTGGTTCCATCTGTTGTCTCGTCGATGACTCATTTCAAGGTCTCAGCCACTCCGGGCATTTTTACCACCAGGATTGTTCAAAGGCTAAAATCAGTGCTGGATGCTCATGGGGCGGTGTTGACTTGATCTCCAACAGGCGGCGGGGCACAGAATTCAATCTCAGGAGCGGATACCACTCTCGTTCTTCACTGACAACGCCAGGAAAGTCATTGTGCACCAAAATCTCCCACTCTTCACAGGTATTCCCCCATAAAATGGGCAGTGGCAACCCCATTACAACTTTCTCAGTCACCAATTTGCAAAGCATTACCACTGCAACCGAGGTGAAAGTCTTTCTAAGACCCATTTCATCCACCACCAATGCTCCTGGCATATCAGCATCCTAAACCCATCTCCTCATGATGAACCAGTTGGCCCAAACCTGGTACGCCAAAAACTTAGTTCTGAACAGGCCTGGAATTGAATATTTGCGGCCTGGAATATGGTCATCTGGTGATTGGCGATTAGGATGCGCTTTCAGAAGCCTGACTGCTTCATCGAAACACTCGTGTTCAAATTCGTTGTTTATTGTATTGAGAACTGTATTCAGTACTGAGCTTGTATTTTGTGGATCGAAGACCTCCTCACCATCTTCCACGTGCTCCTGAACCTCCGTTGCAGTTTTGTTGGTGTTCTTTTTGTCCTTAATGATCACTCTCAGCTGCTGGGATGTAAGCTGGGCAGATAAGCTCACATTCCGGCACTCCTGAAATTCATCTCAATGTTAGGTATTTCACAGAGAAGCAAACATTTAAATGAATACATGTGGATGGAATATAATCAATTCTATTCATTCAATCAGAACTTACATTAATACAAGTATCATTCTCTTGCCCACAATCCTCCTCTGCCTCCTCTTCTCCCTCTCTTCCACCCTCTTCAGAACCTTCCAAAGTCTATGTATAATGATTAACAGTTGCTCATGTCTAGCCTTATCATGGCTTGCGGGGATTACCTTTGTCGGCCTAAATACGTGCTCGGCAATCTCCTTTCCTCTCACTCCCATCATTTCTATCAAATATATCTTCACATTATGTCCAAGTTACAACTTGAAAGTATTTGAAAGCCAACAGTTGTACGAAATCTAGCCATATATGGGGTCATTGATCCTTCGCCCGTGTGTATATAATCCCATATACTCTACTTCCAATATGTCGTACTCCAAGGTTCAGCTGAACATTGATGTGAGAATGTATGGCTCTTTCGGACCACTGTTTTTGTCGATGGAATCAACCGACTCCTTCCAGTGCCTCACATCTGCATACGAGGCTTGGAGATATTTGGGGGCTAGAACAAAATCCTTGCCATTTGACACCAGGCGAATTATAACCGTGAACATTGTATTTGGCAACTCTGGGAGGTGACTTCTCGCCTTTGTGCCCGCCCACTCTCCCAAATCCATCACTGGTCGCTTGTTGCCTATTGTTGCCTTTTTCCTCAACTCTCAAACTTCGCTTGCACATTTCTTCAAAAACATCTCAACCCACTACTGGCGAATCTATTCAGCATTATCGAAATTAACCAATGGCAGCCAGTTCTCAAATGTTGCCAAAAAATATGCGACCACCATCTCCCAGTGCAGGGGTCCATCTGGAACCAGGTTTAAACGGTTCTGCCCCCGGATAATGGACCGATGCTTCTTCTCCAGAAACCCTGCCAACCATACTTTCTTCCACTTGTTGAATGCACTGTAGTTGGCCTGTCCCATCCTTTTGTCAAATTGCTTCAGTGAGAATTTGGTTTGCTTCAGGCTGATTGGGGGTTTGCGTTCTGCACCACCCAAGTCCGATGAATCGTCACTCTGATCAGCTACATCATATTCATTGTAGGACATCTACGGCAATGGGGGCAAGTCCGTAATCCCTGCGACATCTGTTTTCCGTAGTTCTGCTGGCGGCTGGAATCTTTTTGTCGGGAGGCTTATGGGGTGTCTCCCAGTTGTGCCGGAAGGAGGTTGTGGCAGACGAGTTGAGCTGGAAGATGTTGGCTGATTCACTGGATGATTTCCCGGCGGTCCTGGAGGCACTCTCCGTGCAACTGGAGATGACTGCCCTTGTCCTGGAAACTGCGGAGGGGGGAACATTTGAGACCCGACATAACCACCTTGGTCCAGGTCATATCCTTGCCATGGCGGCCCATACCTTGCACATCGTTGGCTTGCGCTGCTGGTAAGTTGTGAACTGTGTGTCATGTTGAATGGAGACTGGTGATAAAGTAGCGGAGCGCGTGGAAATGGCTGCTGTGAAGGAGGGTAACCGTACCCTTGCGGCAGATCATATTGATTGGTGTGTTTCCCAAATTGACTGTCTTTGCAAGTGGCATGTCGTGAACTTTTAACCAGTGATTCTGAATTGTCGTCACCGTGTTAATGCTAGCGAAATATGCCACCAGGTGGAGCCATATTCATTGTCTTCAGTGGAGATCCTTTCGTTGACATGCTCTGTTAATCAAAGATAGTGGTAAACTACTACAGATGCAAGATGACATATAGAATAAATCAAAGTATAGTTGAGTACATTGCAGGTAGCATTGACCTTCAGCGGAATGAAGGGCTTCTTATATTCCATTCTGTTGTCACAAACTGTGGTGTTTCACTACACCTTTGTCCATGAAACGAACCTGGGTCTTAAGAGAAAGAAACCTTAATCCCACATATCCCGCCTTTCTTTGTTATATGCTCGAATTCATCTACCAGGATATGGGATAGGTGCTCACCATTGTACGCTTCCATGACTTTACAGGTCATAGAAGGGATTTGATATGATATCTCCAGGAACCCAAGAAGAACTCTATCCACTATGAAGGTTAGCACGACTATGGATATGACATCTAAGTTGTTAGTGTACGACCTTGCAACCTCATTCCATAGAAGGCCTGAAAGTTGAGCAGCAATAGTGATTGCTTCCTATTGAGCTCCTTGCCTAGACATCTTCATTCTCCTCATAATCCACGCTCCAGTCAAGGATCATTACTGAAGCAAACATCCTACCAGCCTTATCAGTTCTCGATGATCAATGCCCAGACATTCAGCTAGCTTGGAAACACACCTATTCATTGTAATATGACGATCTACCTGCATTATCAGCTGCGCGGAGGCTCGAGCATAGGAATAACTCAAAATGGCGCAATGTCGTAGTACAAGGCCCCATTCTGGCGATTGCAGTGATGACAAAGGAAACCTCCCCCCCGCATTTGGCAGGGTGAAATGTGGCTGTGAATCTGTTACGCTATCCTGAGTTAGCTCGCTTTCAAACCAATATAGCTGAGACTCTGTATTACCCCCTGAAGCATCATCAACATTCATCTAAATCCGTGTTCAGTGACCATTTCTCAAATATGGTCAACACTCGCTGGAAACAGGTCAAGTGCTGTATCTGCAAGAGGATATCGTTCGATGAGAACCGACTCGAGGCTCACTATCAACAAGATCACCCAATATCGATGAATGAAGGGCTATTACCTGATGGGATTTTACCACCTGCAGGCTGGGATTGACCTCAGCCATCATGGTTCGACTTCAGTCGGTGCACCTGAATGGTCATCGATGATCTTAGTCAACTAATTCATCTACCCATAGACAATGTACGTCGTGCACCACCACCTGAAGATACTCCCAACAAAGAAACTATAGACCCTTAGAGGCCTGATCTGACTTTTACCCTTGATCCAACAAAGACGAGGGCTCATAGGCAGGTAGTTGGAGTGGAAAACGTATGGGGGAAAGCATATGGCAAAGCAACTGGATTGTACCACAAGCATCGCAAGTACTCAGAACAATGGAATCCATGGCATCCATTTCAGTTAGGACATTACTTTCAACAGGCTAAATTATTTACCCAGCAAACGAAAATGTGGATGGATCAACATCTGAGGTGTCGACTGGACAACTTCAACATCAAATCATTTCAATCAGCAGATGCTCTTCGAAAGCTCCACTCTACACTCAATTTCAGGCTCGGCAATGATAGTTGGATTTAAGATCATTCACACATCTTTGAAATATTATACTACAGGGATATTTTCAAATGTATACAGTTTCTTTTGACACATCTCCCATTTCAGGAGCACCACGATTCTGAACCAGTGCACCTTGCAGGCTCGGAAAGTCGCCGACTATACAGCAAAATGAACACCAGCAATTAGTGGTGGGATACGCAAGATCAGCTTCCTGCTGGAGCGACAATACTGCCAGTCATTGGTGCATCTCACAAGACCTATTTGACCAATTTTTCAGCCGACCAGCATGCTTGGCCGAGGTATCTCACGATCGTTAATATTCGAAAAGATATCTGCCGGACATCTAAAAAGCACGCCTGGACTCTTGTTGGGCTGATTCCCTGTCCCCTGAAAGGTGCCAAAAATACTGACGTGGCATAGTATTCCGCCATTGAAACAGTACTGTCCCCACATCGGAATCTTGACATCACTGGCCCTGGCTTGAATTGGGATTGTGCTGATGGATTCCAGAGACAATGTTATCCTCTTTTGGCTGCCTGGGCTGGGGATTATCCAGAACAAGTCATGATTGCTCAAGTCTCATATGGCTCATGCCCGATGTGTGAAATTCCTAAAGGTGCCCCAATGGGGCATTAAACTTTTCGACTACTTGATAACCCACCAGATTGGGATGTTTACTTGAAGCTTCTAGATGAAACTAATATCGATGTTCTTCACACTCTTGGTGTTCATCCAATCTGCAACCAGTTCTGGCAATACCCTCTCTGCAATGTCTATTGCCTTTGGCAGCCTGATGAATTGCATCAGCTGCTCCTGGGTTTAGTTAAAGACTTATTGCACTGGCTGCTCAAATACCTGAAAGCTAGAAATGTCAAGGATCAATTTGACAATCGATTCTCATCAGTACCATGATATCCAAGCCATCAAAGCTCCTCTACACCATTTGCTTCAATGAATCGCAGCTCCTGGCAGGGAAAGAAATCCGGGGCATGATCAGAACACTGGCAGTGAATTGCGCTCCAATTCTTGACTGCTCCCAGAATGCCAGGAAAACTGCGGTGTAAACAGCCTCTGATAAAATGGTGATGGGAGATGTGCGGGCATTTTGTGAATTCTCTCTACATGTCAGCCAACAAAATCGCTCTGACCTATGCCTCGCAGCACTAGACGATGCACTGAACCGATTTTACAAGATGATGGGTACCTTTCGAGATCAGAAAATGTTGAAGTCTGCGAAGGCCAAAGCGGATGACCTATTGCCAAGAGAATCCCAACAGTTACGAGAACTAAAGAATCATAAAATCCGTGCTGCAATGGAGGTTCAGCTGTACGGGGCTGAAAAGGTTACTACATCAAAACGAAGGCAATTTCAGGTGCGTCTGAATACAGCCCAACAAGGGGAAACAATATGGTCAGATGCTGATTGGCAGAGGGCAATTGAGCAATTGGAGCGCGAAATCCATCAGGTGACACCTGCTAAATGCAAGCTTTTTGATAAATTATTCCAACATCATGGGTGATAACTATTGCAGAAAGTCGGAACTAAGGCAACCGGTCCCAGAAGCATATGCCCCAAAAAACTTGATCAAATGAAGACTGCTGCAGCAGAAAAGGCTTACAGGGCGGTAAACATCACCGCCGACAAGCATGTGCAATTTCAGGTCTGTCTATCTGATGCTGAGATTAAAGCCGCCACCTAGAGTATGACTGATACGAACCGCGTTGTGAATCAGCTCGAGAGCGAGATTCATCATCTCCCTTCGAAAGACCAGATGCGGTTCACAAACGAATTCTCCATCCATTTGGTCGAGTTTGAAGCTGGGTGGCAGTCAATCAGCATACAGGTGCTTTGGAAAACCATCGAACAGCGTGTATTCCATTGCAGATATCCAAAGATGCATCTTGTGAGCCACATATCAGAGTCAATTCAGTGAATGGGTTCCGGTGACAATTTCACAATCGATATTTCTGAACAGCTACCTATTAGCAATGTAAAAGAGGCATATTGATCTACCAATACAGTTAATTACATTCAACACATGCTCAAGCACAATGACCAGTGTACCGGTTTTGACTATATGGAGGAGACATTGTCATTTCTTGCCCTTCAAGGGTGGTACGATATTGACTCTGCGAAAGTTTTCAACCTACTATCAGCTGCCAATAAACAGCGAAATTTTCACACAGCTCATCTTTTATGCCTGCACCATTGTCACAAAGAGCCATTTTTCCACCCCGTATCACAACAGGTGCATCATTGGAGAGAAACTCATGTCCGCGGTGTGTGCAGAAGTATCAAATTAACCTCACTCAGAGATGCATCAGTACATTTTGGAATTCCCAACTTTGGACAGCTATTCCGTATACACATTGAAGTCGACTGGGGACATGAAGTTAGTGGACTGGTGCTCAGATATGATCATAATGTACTCATAGACAGCATATTTATTAAACTTCAGAATGGGCTGTTGTACTAACGTCAACCATTTCACTGCCCTACATCTGTTGAGCATCTGGGACTCGATTGCAAGGTAGAATATACGGATGCCAACCAAGGGATCATGCCTGAATCTCATAACATCTTGAGCCAATATATGGACAGTGATCTCGATAACACCTTCCTAGGCCGAGTTCCTTCTTTTCCTATATAATTCTTCAGCTGGACTCCACCGAATCAGATCCTCCAATATCAGGAGCACCTGCCAACCGGAAAAACATTAGTGACCTTCTCTAAGAGGTGCAAGAAGACCCAACAATGAATATTATGTCCTCAACCTCAACAATATGTGGCGGTGATTTCAACAAAGTACAAAGATCTGCATATTTGGACTGATTGTATTGACGGGTTCATCCGGGTTGTCAAACAGACTGATAAGATCCATATTTTACCTGTCAGAGCAATTGTTGGACCTGCACATTTGGTGCTAGAGAATAATGCTGCATCAGATAGAATCGATAGCGTATGGCTCGTAAATAATCATGTGGATTTAAATACCTACTGGACTGTGGATTACAGTTACAATATCCGAATCAAGGTGTGCAGAAGATAGTTAATTGAATTGTACTGTTTGATATAAACCTTATAATAATCACTCACGGAGAGTATGGCTCCAGGTTCAAGGTGCACCGGATTACTCTGGGAGACGCAACCAATACTCCCAATAGCTCCAAAATTTGCACATCCTAATAGTTTGATTGGGAAGCATTTTGAAGGCAACTATACACTCTTCAGGATATAATTGGATTCTTTTCCACAACTTCCAGAGCATTGAGGAGCACTGGTGGAATAGTTTCGGAGCACCCGAGAGCACATTGCTTTGCATTCAGCCTATCTGGGAGCATCTGGGAGTATCTGGAAGGATCAGTGTGGCTGTTCAGAGTTGCTGAGTTGTTCAGTTATGACTTACAAACCATTTTACATTTTGCTGATGCAGTAAGAAGTAGCTATAATTTTAAGGTGTGCCAGTAGCGTTCCTAAAGAAGATGATGGTTTTCCAAGGCTGCTTTTCAGTGATTCAAGATGTTCCCAGGCTTCACAGTCGCACTTCCAGGCTTGTCATCGATGCTCCCAGGCTTCTTGCTGGCGCACTGAGGCTTGTTGCTGGCACTCCCAGGCTGGTCTCTGGTGCCCCCAGGTGTGTTGCCAGGGCCCCCTCACTAGTCTTCGACACTCTGATATGTCTGCAAACATTTTACAATCACTTCCTTTGCACTGCTGTACCAACCATCAGAGTTTCTAGTTGCTTCTGTAGCAGTTATCCGAGATTCTAGTTACTCTGACCGCTTGCTGGAATGTCCTTCTATTGTCTTAAACTCTCCTTCGATTGACCCATCGTAGTCTACACTGCACATCCTTTCAGACACTCCTGACGGCTTTGGCTGACTGAAATATATTCTGCTGATATCTATGAGTTAATTATTGAACAATTCGAACTGTATCCCCATAACTGCAGGTGCTTTTAGGAACACCTGAGAATGGTCTAGCAATGTCTGAGAGCAAGCAGTTTAGCTTCAGAGTGGTCTGGAAATATCTGGAACTACTTAAAACTCCTTGTGAGATTGGCCTGAGTGTCTGCAATGTTTGGATATAGCTGCTGGACCATGTTACATTTTGCCAATGTGTACAGGTGATCAAAGTTGGCATTAATTAATCACAGAATCCATAAACACTATAGTCTCAATAACATAGTCAATACTGTAGCAGGCATTGGTATATTTAAATTCTACTAACTAGTAGCTCATTGCTGTACCAAAGGTCCAAAGCCCTCTTTAAATCAAATTGTACATTTGTTTATTCTGCACTAAGATTAACTTACAGTTTTGTATATCTGTGATTCTGAAAGTTACTGTACGTTAAACTTACAATGAGATCATTAATTAACTTGAACTGTATTAGTAAGCATTGTCTGATATATAATCTTATTTTGCTGAAAGCATGACAATTACTCTGAAATTTTAATCGTATGTCTATGTAGAGAATATCACTTTGACAGGTACATCCTTAATTTGTATAATCAGACATTCAGTAAATATACCAGACCACTAAGTTGCGTATAGCCAAATGAATAGTAACTTTGTGTAATGGTACTTTAAAATTACTCTCATTACAAGTTTTATATATATACAATATATCAAATATACAAAATTCATTGCTGTTTTACTATCTGGCATTGAATTTTTCTTATTTTTAATTTTGATAGTATAGTTATAGAATAATATTGATTTTCACTATTTTTTAGGTGTATTTTTAATCTACCCAATAAATTTTAAAAATATAGTAAATCGAAGACTAGGAGGTGAAAGAGCGGTGAATTATGCATATTTCATGTATACATCACTTTGTGATTGGACAAATACTCATAGACTTAATTGGACTGACTTTTTGTCATTTATGTCACTCGCCATTTCGGTTAGTATAAAATCACGTGAGATCAAAGGGCCGGGGTATGAGGCCATAACAACTCCCCCTGGTCATTATCCTCATTGTACACGTCCATACCTGCTCTGGGTTTCCTATTTCATCTCCTACCCCAAGAAGTCTGAACTATTCTATCTCCTGGAACAGACTCGTATCTCTTGGTTGTGTTCCGAAGTACTAATTCACCGACTAGACGTTCATGTTCAATCGATGTGACTTCCTCCTCAATGTGTCAATGTGAAAGCGATGGAAAGTATCAAAGAACTGATAGATAGGCTCTCTAACGATGAGGCAGGTTGCACCTTTTTATTTTCTGTCTTAATTTCTAGGCCCTATATCATGCAGTTTCTGATGACGAGCTTAAATAGGATGCCGTCAAGAAGATGGCGGTTTTCAAGTTGCAGACCAATATAGGTGATCCGTCTTTTGCGGATACCTTCATAGCACAGGGGGGTTTGGCAAAGTTGCGTCATCTAGCGCTCTACGCCAGTGGGAACACACTTGCTTACTCCCTCACTTCATTTTCCCGGTTACTGGAGTTAGATAAAGGATGGGATTACGTGACTCTAGATTTGATATCGCGGGTGAGTGTCCCCTCAACTTATTAAACGTAGGTTGGATGGTGTTCACTACAATAGTCAACAGGTCGTCGAATTAATTGTTATGCATCCTCTTGTGAACATCTTGCGGGGAGCAATGTCAATACTTGTCGCCATCGTGTCTCATCCTCACACGTCCGGTTCTGTGGGCGGCTCGTACAACGGTCCATTCGGATTCCGCGCTCTGAAGCCGGTTATTGCAATACATTCGCAATTCTTAGAGATGCTGGTTAGCAGGCTTTCATCAGCGGACCATGCATTATGTGCAAACTCGCTTCAATTAATTAATTCCCTCGTGCGGGATGCCATTATGAATGATTCAGATTCGGAGTGGCCAAGATTTATAAAACGATTACAAGATTTGGGAGTTTTCAAGGCTGTCTTTGTAAGTTCAAATTGCGAAAAAGTCCAAATCTGGGATTGCTCTTAATGAGGTTCGCAGATTCTCATGCAGAGTTCCGCACTCCAAGATCTTGCGCATCCATTATTGGAGTTCCAGGCTTTGACAAAGGTGATACTAAAACGGTGGAGTGAGGTCAAGGTCGATCTCGAAGTTAAGGACCATCGGATAGCGCTCAAAGGTCTACATTTTGCCTGTGCACCTGTTCATTCCGATGGAGGCAGCTCGGGAATAAATAGACGCAACCACAATCCCGAGAAATGGCGGAGATTAGGCTTCCAGACTGAATCACCTGCTTGGGAGTTTGGAGATGTTGGGTTTTTGGGGATGATGGATCTGACGGATTATGTTCGGAAGGACGAGGATAGGTTTAAGAAGGTTCGTGACCTGTCCTTGGGGGCCCAAATCGAAGACCAGGTCTGACAAGCCTTCCATAGCTTATTGCAGAGCAGAACGCAAAATCACCAATACAACGGTGTCCTATTGCCCGCGCCAGTTTAGCCGTTTCGTCCCTCCTATATCACCAATTTGGGGTTCATAAATCAGATATTCATGACCCGAAAACATTCCAAGTCCTCGAATCCCGCTCCAATTTCGACCGCGCCTTTCGTCCTCTTCTTCTGCAGTGGTCTCGACTACATACGGCGACATTGTCAGCATTTTTGAAGCTCTGGCAGGACGCCCAAGCCGAGATTGAAGACTTCGATAGAGTTGCGGAGTTGGTCCGGGTGTTAATTTATCACGTTATTGGACTGGCTCACAGAACGAAGGGTGTACAGGATGTTGAAGAGGATATAATGCAGATGGATTGTGTTCGATTGAGGGGTCTGCAGATGGAAATCTTGGAACAGACGTATGAGAATGCATGGGGCAGTCACTTATCGTATGTTGTTTCCTCGCTCAATTCTGCCGCTGACTCATGTTCTAAGCAGGCATGTAAGAGAAGAACTCAATTCTGAGGCAATGCAATTCGTAAAAGAACAGCGGATACGTTGTCTCCTACAAGGCGCGTGGTTTCCCGTGTCTGCTCCGCTTAGACAAAGGTCTGCCAAGATACACATAGAAACAATTCCCTGGAGATACGTTCGTCTATCACATAACCGTCGCTATCTTCACTACTGTGATTATGAAAATGAAACTTCATATGAACCCAAACTTGAGGAGTTACCAGAAAAGCGTTAGTCATTTCTATCACAATACACAACTCGTGCTAACTAATCACAGTTGATCTCTCGATCGTTTCGAGTGTAGTATCCAACGTCACTCCGGCATCCTTATCATCGACATGCTCGATATCCGGCACACCCACGCCAACAATAGGCGGTTCCAGGCTCGGTTCTACAAAGATTATAATACATGGATATTCCCCTATCTCTAGTAGCACAAGTAATCACAATCAAGAGGAGATACTACTAACTCTCCACCCCCAGACCCATTCATCAGCGTCAGAGTGGCTAGATGGACTATTGATGTTGCTAAATCAGCCACCCATTACTTCAGAAACCTCAAAACTAGTGAAGATGGTTATGAATTATGGGCTCAAGATTCGTTTACTGAATGTGCGCTACACTGATGATTATCATAAGTCTATGCCTGAACTGCCTTGCAGGGAAGATGTTGATGAGGATTATTTTTATAGTTTATTTGTATGAATTTTGTTTTTCAGTAAAATGATTATGTTTCGTACGGGGCTTGCAGTGCAGTGGTAGCTGGACAGTGCCGTGATTCCGTTTCTTCATCGCTCTTGCTCCTGTCATCCAACCCGGCATCTATGAACGGATGGTAGTAACAGTACTTCAGCGTATCTCCCGGGTCATACCGTCGGAGTCAAGTACGAGATACAAATTGAGGTTAATGTAACAGAGGTTAACCGAAACCATTTGATTGCTTTAATTTAATGTGGAATGATATGAAGTGATATGATAGGTGAAGTATTGCTCTGGTTAAAGCATTGCTTTGGAGTGCCATAAAGGTCTGCATGAGGAATTACAGGGGAAAGATATTCCGTTTACAAATAAAACACCATGTGATTGCTGAAAGTGTTGTGTTATGATTGGCTGATGTCTATACAATCTTATTAAATAGTATGAAAAACAAAGTAATAAAGAGGTTGCACATCAACCTATATATTCCATAGGTAGAAGAAAATCAGAAGTACTCTACTTTTATGTGAAGGTTTCAGCCACTGACTGTCTCCAGCTAAAAAAAGAAAGACTAATTTACCTGCCAGTAAAGAATATATGTTCCGACTGGGTGGCGAAGAAATCGGCTTTCTGAATAAGTCGGCTGGTTTGTGAATAAGTCAACTGATTTGGGAATAAGTCAACTTTGTGAACCAGCCAACTGATTTGCGAATAAGTCAACTTTGTGAACCAGCCGACTAAAGAATGAACCTCAGTCGACTGGGAGATTAAGTCCTCAACTTTACCATGCAGTTGACTGTACTATAATATCAAACATCATACTGCACCAGCAAAAATGACCTTACACGTAGCGCAGCTCATAGTAACCGGTTGTTCAGATGGCATTCCACAGGAAATTTTGCACGTGGGTACTATGAGCTCCTATGGACTGCGTGTGAACATTGGTACTATGTTGTCAATTGCACATGGTGGCTATAGAGCATGGGCACATGGGGAAATGACAAATATATGGGCATTGGCAACAGCTCAATCTGGTGATCTGCGCAGGGACACTATGAAGTACTATGGATCTATACAGCCCAGTAGCTATGTTCAAGTTCCCAGTGGGCTGGGCAGAACAGTTTCAGCACATAACTGGCCGGGCTTGGGCCCAGCCAGTTAGGCTTTCTGGCTTTTACACAGCTTTCCCAGTTGCAACAATTATCATTTCATAGCCTTCTCTGCCATACACACCATTGTTTACATGGCACTTTATATTCTCTATCTATCTTGCTATCTATTGATGTAAACTCAGGGTTTGCCAGGAAGTGCTCACTGTTCATGGCCTGCTGGTGGCTCCGCTCACGCTCTGGCTGCAGACGGCACTGGTTGGAGATAACACTGGTTGCAGATGGTGCTGCTCTTGAAGACGTAAATGAAGTGCACTTGGAGATGGAAGCAGGCTGAAGATGCTGGCGCTACTAAAGCATACCACTTTATAGTACAGTCAACTGCATGGTAAAGTTGAGGACTTTATCTCCCCGTTGACTGAGGTTCATTGTTCAGTCGGCTGGTTCACAAAGTTAACTTATTCACAAATCAGTCGACTTATTCACAAAGCCAATTTCTTCACCATCCAGTCGGAACACATATATATGAAACATTCTAACAGTCTCAAAGTAGCCAATAGCACATTGATGAAGCAAGAAATATTATATGTATAGACTTTAAAGGTAGTTTCTAAGTTCCCATCAGCAAAATGTAAAATGGATTCAGATGTCATTACTCAATCACTCTGCAACTCTAAACAGCAATTGTGATACTTCCACTTGCTAGTAGATGTTTCCAAATAGGTGGAATGCAATGCGATATACTCTCAGGTACTCACAGTGTACTTCTCCAGCACACCTGAATGCATTCTAAGTCATGGAACAGAATACCAGAATATCCTAAAGAGTGTACAGTTGTCTTCAAAATGCTTCAAAATTACATCCACAAACAAATTTCCGCCTGAGCGGAATGGCTCCGTCAGAGTGGACGCGCACAGTCAGAGCTATCATTGTCACCCCAGTGGCAAATGACTTCACACCCAGCATCAATACCACGTGTCGCGTCGCAGATCGTCCTGTGATCGCAGTTTCACAGTTTCTTCTCACTCTGTGGGTCTCCTATTTTAAACAAACACTCGGGCATTGTGGATAATTGTGACCATATGTCAGAATGGGTTCAGTGGATACGCACTTCCATCAGAATTTCAATGCCATGGGTGATGCTGCGAAAACCTCTCCTCGCGTTCCTTCTACCTGCGTATATCATGGAATTCTCTCTTTATTAATTATACATATCATTCCAAGTTGCCAGATCTATGTGGCTATTGACAATCAATCGCTCGTTTTATCCGTCACCTGTTTTACTACTGGGAACTATCTCTAGAATTACATGCCAATTGCCAACAATGTTTCCCACACTGAAAACTTTCAAAGCAACTGCTACTGGTGCTTTTCACACTTGTGCACATTTCGAGATGGGATCCAAGTAACCCGAGTTTTCAGGTATTGTGGTGTGCGCCACGCGGAACAAGTCCTCAGCGAAAGCTTCATCCTCGTTTAGGAGCTTGATTTTGAATAGTCCTCCCAGTTGCAATGGGAGATGCCCGTTCAGTGCGCCATAACACCTTGCCAGGAATTGCATTACCCACATCCAGTTGTTCTATCAATCCCCTCCACGCCAGCTCTGACTTCCAGTGCATTCACACATCTGTGATATATGTTCACATTCCAAACCCTCAACTTGAACCTTAATACCATGGTAAATACAGAGCTCCATTGCAGGCAGTAGTTTGTCCAATATAGAGGTCTTGCGACGACATTTATGCTTGATAAACTCCCACGTGGCGCTGTATATTGCCATGCGGTGCGTTGCGTCTTGCGTATAGGCGAGTAATGCTCTGAAGTGTTTGAACATAGCATCAAGATGCTTTCATTCACACCGGTTTTGGGGTCCCATGAATTCGGACCTCGCATCAGACTGGGAGCTTAGGGTGGCAGCCAGATCAGCACCAGAATGCAGGACTTGACAGGTGGCAGCGCAGTTCTTACACCGCTGAGCGAGGGCTTGGAGATTGATCTCTCTGATGTCAATCCAGAGAACGCAATGCTGAAAGGTGATTGCTTGTGGCAGGTAGTTGACATTGTGATTGGAGGAGTTCCAACCGTCCTTCAGGTTTATTATATGTGCTTTTACATGTCTCTCAGCAGAATACTGTTGCAACCCTCTGTATCGACAAATCTGTTCGACCCAAGGAGACATCAAGTCGATCTTCGGAAAGTTGAAGTTGGTATCCAACTCCTAGGAAACATCTATCCCGTGGCTGCTATAATCTGGCGAGGAGTTCATTGTGCACTGCTTCTTGGATGACATCCAAGTTTTAGCAGATGTTTCCTCATCTAGCTTTCGATTCTTCATGAGTTCCGTTCGCAGGGCATTGGCATTGGACTTCACCTTTTTGCTAGCTTGCCCAAGTAAGAAATCATCTTTGAAGGTGTGAAAACTATGGAAGGAGTCCTCCATGAAGCTCAATGTTGCATTATCATGAGATCTATATGAAGCATACATATAGAATTCTAACAATACCCATGTGCACTGAATTGCGTGATTGAATATGAGACGCTGAGCAGGGCATCCGTCTCATAGAGACTGGGTTACAACTCCAAGCAGGTACTGTCAGATTTGCTTCATCTCCTTCCCATTCCATTGAGAAACTTCCACATATGATATATTTTTTGCTGTGAGGTCGTCGGAAGCAGGAACGGATAACCAGATTGCGATGTACTTGTTGAGCCATTAGCATGTCTTTATGAAGTTGAAAATCCACTTCTGGAGATGGTTAAGAATGCCGATCTCCATTGTATGGTGGAGGTCTGCCTTCAGGGGGTCACTTACACTACCTGGAATATGTCGAAATACATTGAATCCTCTGTGGAGATAATGTGATGAGAGTTCGGCATTGGCTGCCTTCGTGGTGGCATTGCTGAGCGTTCTTTATAGGTTGTGATCCCACCAGGGGTGTTGCTTGTCAAGAGGAACATAACCTCCAAGTTTGTTCTTTCGACACTTGCACCAACAACAGACATGCCACTCAAGATGATGTAGATCGCTATGCTGAGTGCAATCTGGAGGCTATGCTGCTAAAAGCAGTTTGCAATGCCTGAAGTTACCATCAACAAAGAGAATGTTGTAATACCAGTACTTGGCGATGGAATTTTGTTTAAAGGTGAATGGCTGGAATACCCGGGGGGTACTTTGTTCAGCACTTCTTTGTTTGGTTGCCACTGCTCATCCAGTCACTTCTGAGGAATATGGCAGGTCTTGAAAGGAATTGGCAGGAGAGCGACAATGAAGACGCAGTGCATTGAGGGCATCTGGTGGATGTTCGAAGATAGATGGCCATTTCTCATATATACAGGCCACAGTGTGTTGTTGCCAGCAAAATTCGGAAGATGTGTTCTGTCAGACATGAAGATCAAGGGAACCAGTTCATCCCCCACTCTGAGCTTTGAGTTAACATCGATAAGGACAGCATTATCCTCAAGTATCTCTCCATACCTGTGTCTCCCACCACTAGTCTGCAGTGTGCATTTCAGTATAGAAACATTTTGGTGGAGAATCGCTGATAAAGCAATGCTGAGGGGCATAAATGAGATGCTCGGCATAGGGTGGCTGCCGCATCACCCCTCTCACGCTTTGGATGTTGTCTTGACTGCAGTATTTGATAGGGTGTTGGTGATTGTCATTCCATCTCAAATCCACGAGAGTGTGTGCTTCCCACTCCTGGAGAGCCTGAGTATCTCACATACTAGCCATGATCTTCTGGACGCAATCACCATTTTGGAAGCTTGGGACACACGGAGCTGTATTTTCTTCCTTCAGCACATTGTCATAGTACATCTTCATACCCTTCTTCATGATCCCACACTGGATATATTTGTACTCTTCACACGTCACAAATGGGTAGTAGGGGTTGTTTTGCAGGTATGTTCCACGACAACTCTGAGAGTCACATTCCCATGGCTCAGCAATGTAATTGCTCAGCGAAGCCCCAGTGCCGGGGTATGTTTCCGTCCACTGCAGAGGAGATGGCGGTGGTTGAGACTCTGAGACTGCGATGTGTTCAACGTGTTTAAGGTAGGGAAATGCGTCCAAGTCAGCAACAGCGTCTTGGTTAGCGTTGAATTCACAATGTTGAGAGTGTTCAATGCGTTGGGGCATACTATGAATAGTCAGAATCTTCAGGTGTGTAACTTGAAGGTGATCAGGATGGTGTAATTTGATATGTTTAAGTCGCCCGCTGTCTGAAGTGAATCTCTTTTGGAATGAAAATTCGCCACCATACACAGGGGTCTTCTCGGGTACTGTCGATAACATGTGAGCAGTGGAGTATACAATGTCAAAAGGGATGAACGTTTGTACTAGTCCTGTGCAGCGTGGTGTGTAAGCTCACAATACTTTCAGCTAACTTGAGAGTTATATTCCGCCTCAACACCATTACAAGGAGATTGCTTACATCAGCAAAAAATGATTCCGTCCGGGTGGAATGGCTCCATCACAGTGGACGCGGTACGTCAGAGCCATCAGAGACATCCCGGTGGAGGCTTACTCCGCGCCCGGCGTCAATACCACGCGTCGCATTGCATATCGCCCTCCCATCACAGTTTCACCGTTTCTTCTCGCTCTGTCGGTCTCCTATTTTAAACGAACACTCTGGCGTTGAAGGCCAACTGTGACCATACATAGGAATGGGTTCATTGGGCATGCGCTTGCATCAGGATTGTAATGCGATGGGTGACGCTGTGAAAACCTCTCCTCGCGTTCCTCTACCTGCGTGCAAAATGCAATTCTCTCTTTACTAATTATACACATCGTTCCAAGTTGCGAGATCTATGTGGCTATTGATGATCCAGCGCTCGTTCCGTCCAGCTCCTGTCTTACTACTAGTAGCTATCTCTGGAATTACGTGCGCGCAGCCGACGATGTTTCCCACGCTGAAAACTTGCAAAGCAACTGCTGCTGGTGCTTTTCTCACTTGTACAAATTTCGAGACAGGATACAAGTTACCCGAGTTTTCAGGTATTGTGGTAAGCGCCAGGGCTAACCAGTACTCAACGAAAGCTCCATCCTCAATGAAGAGCTTGATTTTGAATAGTCTTTGCAGTTGCCACGTGAGACGACCATTCAGCGCACCATAACATCTCCCTGGGCGTTGCTTTACCCACACCCAGTCGTTCCGTCGGTCCCCTCTGTGCCAGCTCTCGCTTCCTGTGCATCGACAAATCTGAGATATGCGTTCACCTTCTAAACCCTCAACTTGAACCTTAATACCATGGTAAATACAGAGCTCCATTGCGTGCAGTTGTTCATCCGATATATACGTGTTGTTACGACACTTATGCTTGAGAAACTCCCGCATGCCGTTGTATATTGTCGCGCGGTGCGTTGCGTCTTGCATATTGTCGAGTAATGCTCTGAAGTCTTTGATCATAGCGTCAGGATGCTTTCCATCATGGCGGTTCTGGGGCCCCACGAATTCGGGCTTCGCATATGGCTGGGAGCCCAGGGGGGCAGCCAGCTCAGCACCAGAAGGGAGGACGTTGCAGGCGGCAGCGCTGTTCTCCCGACGCTGAGCGAGGGCTTGGAGATTGATCTCTCTGATTTCGAAGCAGAGAATGCGACGCTGAAAGGTGATTACTTGCTGCAGGTAGTTGAGATTGTGATTGGAGGCGTTCCAACCGTCCTTGAGATTCGTTTTATGTGCTTGTTCATATCTCTCGGCAGTATACTGTTGCAAGGCTCCTTATCGACGAATCTGTTCAACCCAGTGAGATATCAAGTGGATCTTCGGAAAGTTGAAGTCGGCATCTAACTCCTTGGAAACATCTACCTTGTGGCTGATATAATTCCGCCAGGTGTTCATTTCGCGCCGCTTCTTGGACGGAGTCCAAGTTTCAATATTTGTTTCCTCGTCTACCTTTCGCTTCTTCACAAGCTCCGTCCTTAGGGCTTTGGCTTTGGCCTTCGCCTTTTTGCCAGCTCGCCCAAGTAAGAAAACATCTTTGAAGGTGTGAAAACGACACAAGGCGTCTTCCATGTAGCTCAATGTTGCATCATCGTGAGATTTATATTCAGCATACATATAGAATTCTAACAATACCAGTGTGCACTCAATTGCGCGATTCAATATGGGACGCTGAGTGGGGCTTCCTCCTCGTAGAGACTGGGTTACAACTCCAAGCAGGTACCGGCTCATTTCCTCCATCTTCTTCCTATTCCATTGAGAAACTTCCTCATATGACTTAGTTTTTGGTGTGGGATCGTGGTAAGCAGGCACGGATAACCATATTGCATTGTACTTGTCTAGCCGTTCGTGCGTCTTCATGAAGTGGAAAATCCACTTCTGGAGGTGATCAAGCATGCCGATCTGCATGGTATAGAGGAGGTCGGGCTTCGGGAGGTCGCTCACGATACAGGAAATATGTTGAAACACGTTGAATCCTCGGTGAACATGGCGCGACGAGAGGTCGGCAGTGGCTGCCTTGGTGTTGGCATTGCTGAGCGTTCGAGATAGGTTGTGATCCAGCCGGGGGTGTTGCTTGTCAGGAGGGACATAATCTCCAAGTTTGTTCTTTGGATACTCGCACCAAAAACAGACATGTTGCTCGAGATGATGTAGGTCGCTATACTCAGGGCAATCTGCAAGCCATGTTGCTAAAACCGGTTTGCAACGCCTGAAGTTGCCATGTGCACAGAGAACATTGTAATACCCGCTCTCGGCGCTGGGATTTTGTTTAAAGATGAGAGGGTGGTGTACCCGCCGGAGTACCTCGTTCAGCACCTCTTGGTTTGTTTGCCGCTGCTCATCCAGCCTCTTCTGAGGAACATTGCGGTTCTTGATCGCAATCGGCAGGAGAGCGACCAATATGACGCTGTGCGTTGAGGGCATGTGGCAGAGCTTCGAAGCAAGATTGCCAATTGTCATATAGACAGGCGACTTTTTCTTGTCGCCAGCAAAATTCGAGAGATGCGTTCTGTCAGACATGAAGATCAAGGGAACCAGTGTATCCCCCACTCTGAGCGTTGACTTAACGTCGGTTAGCACGTTATCATACTCGTGTAGCTCTCCTTACCTGTGTCTCGCACCACCAGTCTGCAGTGTGCCTTTCGGTATAGAGGCGTTTCGGTGGCATATCGCTGTTGAAGCAACACTGAGGGGCATGAATATGATGCTCAGTGTACGCTGGCTGCCGCATCAACCATCTCATGCTTTTGATGATGTCTCGACTCCAGTATTTGATATGGCATTGGTGGTTGTCATTCCATTTCATATCCTCGAGAGTGTGTAGTTCTCACTCCCCGAGAGCCTGATCATCTGGCATGCTAGCCACGAGCTTCTGGACGCAATCGCCATTTTTGAAGCTTCGGAAACGCAGAGTGGTGTTTTCTTCCTTCAGCACGTTGTCATAGTACTTCTTCATACCCTTCTTCTTGATCCCACCCTGGATATAGTTGTATTCTTCACGTGTTGCAAACGGGTAGTAGGGATTGTTTTGTAGGTTCGTCTCAAGGAAACCCTGAGCGTCGCGTTCCTATGGCTCAGCAATGTAATTGCTCATCGGAGCACCTGCACCGGGGTATGTTTCCGTCCACAGCAGAGGAGGTGGCGGTGGTTGTGACTCCGAGTCTGCGATGTTTTCAAGGTGTTTGAGATAGGGAAACGCGTTCAAGTCTTCGACTGAATCTTTGTTAGCCTTGAATTCACGACGCTGAGCCGGTTCAACGCATCGGGGCGCGCTGCGAAAGGTCAGATTGTTCTGGCGTGCAACTTGAAGGTGTTCAGAATGGTGTAATTTGATATGTTTAAGTTGCCAGCTGTCTGAGGTGAACTTCGTTCGGCATGAAAATTCGGGGCAACGGAAAGGGGTCTTCTCTGGCATTGTCGGCGACACGCGAGGAGTGGAGTATTCACTGTAGAAAGGGATCAAAGTTGGTGCTGGGCCTGAGCAGTCTGGTGTGGGTATAAGCTGATGATACTTGAGAGATTTATTGAGCCTCAACACCATCACAAGGAGGTTCCTTACACACCAGGAGTTGCAAAAACACTGCATGCGCGATGTCCCATAATACTATGAATAAATAAAAAATACACCCTGAGCAATCCAAAAACCTTGCGACGAGTGTAATAATCAATGCCTGAGATAAATAGATTAGAACAAAGGAAACGAACAAGCCAACAACCCTAACCCAAACGAACAAAACACCTCCACATGTGTCCTAATCAGTGCCTGGGATGAATTGATTACAGCAAAGGAAACTCACAAGGCAAGAACCCGACCCTAATCCGAACGCACGCCTCCGCTGCAACGTGAGGACTGGTTCACTCCTTTCCTACTGAGCCACCCGGGCGCGCCTCAGGGAGAGGGACATTGGGGAGAGGGACATCAGCGAGAGGGACATCCAGAATAGGGACATCTAGGAGAGGGAAATCCGGAAGAGGGACATCGGAGAGGCTGTCGCCTTCTGGCGATTCGCCGAGTAGCTGCTGCTCCACATCGACATCCGAGGTGATTCCGGCTGCCACAGCTTCTTGCAGAGTTGGCGCCACTGGGCGAGGTTTTTGCGGCGTCACAAGCGCCAAAAACTCCAGCCCACTGAGGGTGTGAGTCTCCGGAGTTCGTAGTCGTGGGCGAGGATCTGGGGTTTGTGGCCGTGGGGCAGGCGCCAGAGGTTGTGGCCGTGGGGTATGCTCATGTATCTCCTGGCCTTGTTCAGGTAGTACGGTTGGCTGATCGTCTATCTTGATATCAGCAACGTCAGCCGATGTATTTACCATCTCTCCCTGGCCAATCGTCCGAGGTTCTTTGCCATTATCCTCATCCTCATCCTCATCCTCATCCTCCTCCTCCTCATCCTCATCCACCACCTCTTCCTCCTTCTCATCATCCCCCTCTTCATCTTCCTCATCTTCACTGTCCGTTTCCATATCCACATCGCCGTCTAAATCAACGCCGTCCGGTGCGTCCAGATCATCCTCCATGCGCATACCAACATCAGAATCACGTTCGGAGTCATATTCGCCGTCTGACTCGGTAGAGTTGGTATCATCATCCGAGGAAATTGACACGGCGCGCGATGCTTCCGCATCTCTATATACCCGCTCTAGTTAGCCCTCCATGTCCAAGTCTGGCTCTGACATTTCCTTCTGCAAGTGTAAAGCAACTGCACGAGAAATATCATCTCCCCCTGGGGTTTGTTTAACAATACCTTCCCCTTTACTGTTTCCCTTCCCCTTCCCCTTCCCTTTCCCCTTCCCGTCCTCAGTCGCCTTCTCTTTCCCCTTCCCATCCTTTGTTACCTTCCCTTTCCCGGTCCCTTTCTCACCGCCCTGCATGTCCTCCTCACCCTTGCTGCTGTCATTGTCATTGGCATCGCCAGGACGGCTCCTTCCACCGCTCGGGGCTCAGGGATCCGCCAAGTTCTCATCATCATCATCTTCGTTGATTTTCTCATCCCAATTCAGTGGTCTAACCGCCAGGAAGTTGCCAGGTTCATACTGCCGGCAGCTTGGTGGCTCAATCTTTGCCCTGAAATCATTGCTACGGTACCAAGAGAAACGCTCACCGGTGGGTTTAACCTTCCCCGAGCTCTTTGTCTGTGGATTGGAGCGATCGACTTGATCCCGAAAGGCACGGGGGTTGTCCCACCTCCAATTATTCCTTTAGTCGCGGGTTTTGTCAAACATTTGCCCCGTATATGAGCGCAAGGCAGCCCACCACTCCCAAAAAGGCGAACTCCTGCTCCTGTGGTGCGGCCACATCAGCTGGAATTGTGAAAAGTGCGAGTCGTAACTGGATCAAAAAAGATTATATCATACAACAGGTCCCATGCCCTCTTGTCCTTAACGCCGCAAACATTGTATATCCGTATGAGTCCACGGATGGGTTCCGAGATCAATCCCTTTATATGGTCCTGATCCAACAACAAGCGTCGATTTATAACCGATGTCAGCATCTTTGCCCTAGCCTTCCCCTTTCCTTTGCTGCTGCCCTTTGGTGCCATCGCTGTGAGTTGAAAATGAATCTACATCCGAAACGTTAGTATTATGATACAGTTGCATGTAGCAGAAGGAAGCCCAGTGGGAAAGTTCAAAGTTGTGTAGGTTATTGGGTGTATTTTGGAACGAGAGGAGTTGTTTTGTGCAAGTCACGTGAGGTCGCGATCAGGATGCTGTCGGTGTGTATAATCCGGGAGGAAAAGGGAATGGAGGTGTAGGGGGGAAGAAGCGATATATATACTCGAGTTCCGGCAATTTCTCAGTTCAACTTGTGGCTTACGTTGGTTAACAAACACAAAATGGCCCAGCATTCATCTTGCAGAACCACCAGGCACCTCATGAACGAGAAGCCTCGAGACAAGATTTAGTACTTGCAGAGAGGACAGTTTACAACGCTGGGCATTGCACTTGCATCACAGATCATTATTACCGCTCAGACCTCGTGCATCTCAGAGGAAACTGAGTAGTTCTCAGTTTGTCCCAACTGTGCAACCATCGAACACGGCTACCAACGCCTAGCAGTGGAAAACGCACACGCAACTGATGTCATAGGATAGAGAAAACATCATTGTTTGCACTGCGATGCTGTTAGCTCTGCCAAATGGGGATTTCCATCGGGAAGTTGAAGATATATACAATTGATGGTTCAAAGTATTGTGCCAGGAACGAGTGCAATACGATGATAATCGCGCCAAGATGGCATAAACACCCTTCAAGCAGTGCAAATAGACCTTCAGACATTGCTGTAACAGTGAATATCAATGCTGAGTTTGATCTGAGTTTAATCTGATGGCAGTTAACCCCATAAGTGAATGCTTTTGAAGGGATCTCGTCCCCGAGTATTGTCACGGTTTAGAGTCTAGCCCGGCCTACACTGCGCCTCCCTTTTTTGTCGAATCCCTCCATGGTCGCTCAAATAGGAGTGTCCCTCGCCTGCCGTTCCATATGCATGCAGAGGAAATTATTCCTACAGTCTTAACGTTGAATATCCATATCGGATGATGCCTTCCCAAAGCCCTCACCCTGCCATGTCTCCGGTCGTACGAAATGTACGAAGTCTTGCTAATCGTCAGAATCAACAAAAGCGTGGGCCTTCGGGGAATTCTCAACTTCCCCCTGCTGAGAGACGCGTTTCCGTACCGGCTGGCGAGAGAGATTCCTCTCAAGGAGGGAGTTCCGTAGCCTCTACAATCCAAGGTCAGAACTGCACCCCCTCATCTTCACTGAACAATTCTCACGTTGCAGATATCACTCAATGTGTGACATCCACCCCGTCCGCTACACCGCGACTGGCAATAATAACTCCAACCGCCACGCCGGGTACAATCGTCGTAACCCAGCAGCACCCAGCCGAACTATACAGATAGACTCAACACGTCGCGTGGTATCCAGCCCGGCATCTGCCATTGCTAGCACTCCCACTCCTCTCAGCGGTCTTGAAAACCTGCCTACACCCATCCCTAATCCAGAAGCCCACGCGATCATTACACATCCACTGCGAACGCAAGCTACAGAAAGGAATCAGAGACAGAGGCAGTGGCAATTGCAAACGCAGGCGGTGTCTACACCTCGATCAGTGGTCTCCGGCGGTCGCAGCATTCATCGATTTGGTCACTCCGACATGACGCGTCTTGTATTTGCAACAGGCAGGCTCCTGGAGCTCTACATGTGGATCAGACGGCCGTTTATGAGTGCAAGCAACTTGGAGATGGTAAGTTGTGAAACGCGACGCGTTGCGAAAGCATTAGCTGAAGCCCCACACTGGCAGATAATAGAGACGTACTGGAACACCACAATGCAGCAAAACAACATTTGGTCCATAGCATTTGAGGCACGCACAAAGGAGATCTTGAAAGAGGTATGCTGAAGCAACGGCCCAAGTTGGATATTAGATGCTCAAACCAGTACCATGTTCACGCACAAGTTGATAAGGTTAAATCCCATTTTATTCAATCAGCAAGGGACAATATAGCAGAGCTATATGATCTCCACTGCTTTGAATCCGACGCAGAGCGTTCGGAATTCATTGATTCCCTTCTGGCAGACAATAAGTATCTTTTTCCGGTAGCAGAGCATGTGGAAGGTGGTGTATGCAGTCTAAATTCTACGCAGAGAGTGTCGAAAGCTGCTAACGAATGGCCAGCGTCCACTTTACTTCCTGGCGGAAGCAATCCCGCGGTTTATCTACATTAAATTTTATCATCGGGTGAATAACCGCGGTAAGTATGCTGATGGATTTTATAATTCCATGATTGACGACAAGGACGGTCATATACCCTCGCCACTGATCATGTTTACCTGTACCGTGTTGCGCCATGCTCTCCTGGAGTGGCAAAAGAACAAAGGGGTTCATCCAAAAGCTTCCAAGTCAAAGCTGAAAGCAGACAGACCTGATCGCTCGAACTACTTCAATTACAAGAATGACGGTGGTAAGAACGCATTCTGCTGCGGTGCACAAGTTGTTAACCTCGCCTGGCGTTGGAGACACATATACATTCTTAATGAATACCTGGAACACACTACCGGAGAGCTACCAACAGAGGGTGTATAACAACACTCTTGCTACAGTCAAGCGTCAGATCCAGCAGACGAAGAACCCAACGCCTGCCGTGGTGATTAGCGTAGAAGCAGCGCGTGTTCACAATGCTATTCTTCTTGATTATTTGGCCTCCGAAGTGGCACTTGAGGAGCCTGAGATCAGAAGCACTGACCCAAACATCCCGATAGACAACAATTGCACTGAGGATGAACTTCATTTTGGGGTGCCAGGGGGCAGCGGGGATTATGAAGATGAAGGTAATGAAAGCGACGTGGGGGATGCCATCCCCACTGCCAGCCGGCGACAACGGCCCGCGACTGAACTCGAGAGGTTTGACCTGGGAACCAGTGATGTCGACGGCTTTGAGGGCGAGGATGGCGACGATGCGGATGTGGATGAGGAGGAAGAAGCATCGCAAGCCGATGATGGATCAATGCAGAATGCGGAGGACTGAGGGCATAGTAGGTGATGTCGACGGGTATGAGTCCAAAGATGGCGACGATGCGGATGCGGATGAGGAGGAATACGCATCGCACCCCGATGATGGATCAGCGCAGAATGTGGAGAACTGAGGGCATAGTAGGTGATGTCGATGGGTATGAGTGCGAGGATAGCGACGATGTGGATGCGGATGAGGAGAAATAAGCATCGCAAGCCGATGATGGATCAACGCAGAATGTGGAGGACTGAGGGCATAGTACTAGAGAGTGTGATGATTGGACTGTATATTTCAGACCTGTAAAATATGATAATGGCGAAGCAAATGCAACGGCCAGTGATGTATCCGAAGCAAAATCTCAAAGCTAAACATATATGGGGCGAGTGCGGCATCTGATATATAGCAATAGCGGAGAGGTAAAATGTGGCTATCTGCCGAAGAAAGGCATAAACATTGCCAGGCATTATGTAAACGGCTACAGCATACCTGCAGCCCCTGCAAAGAGTGTAACACATGTGTCGTTCTGATGGTGCGTATATCAGGCGCAAAGTAATGGAGGTAAGTATGCAACGCGACCCGTCGCCTGCGCGACGGGAAGTGTGTAATTCTCCGTCAGAGGGTACAAGGTTCAGTCAGAGCCGTCAGAGCCGTCAGAGCCGTCAGAGCCGTCAGAGCCGTCCAGAACACCCGGGTGTTTCAGACGGAAACTAGGTTTGTTGCTGATGTACTTCCAGGAGTTGCCGAAATGCTGCATGTGCGATGTGCCATCATAGTATGAATAAATTAAAACCAATACAAAGCACATAAATGGAATAAACCATGAGCGATTCAAAAACCTCATGATGTGGGTTATAATCAATGCCTTCGATAAATAGATTCGAACAAAGGAAATGAACAAGATAACCATCCGCCCCTAACCCATTCGCAAAAACCTTCGCCTCGATTACAATGTGAGGACTGGGTTACTCTTTGCCTACTGAGCCATCACGGCGTGCCCCAGGGAGAGTAACATTGTGGAGAGGGATGGTTGGGAGAGGGACATCGGGAAGACTGTTGCCACCTGCTGATTCGCCAAGCATCTGCTGATTCACATCCACATCTGAGGTGTTTCCGGCTGCCTCAGCTTCTCACAGAGTTGGTACCTCCAGGTATGGGGGGTCCGGTGTCAGAAGCACAAAACTCTCAAGCCCACCGATGGGATAAGTCTTCGGAGTTTGTGATTATGGGTGAGGCACCATGGTTTGTGGCCAAGTGGCTGGCGCCTGAGGATGTGGCCATGGCATATGGTCGTGCATATCCTGGCCTTGGTCGGGTAGCACCACTGACTGATCATCTACCATGGTATCTACATCATCAGCCAATGAAGTTACCATCCCTCCCTAGCCCATCGTCTGACGTTCCTTGCCATCATTCTCATTCTCATCCTCCTCCTCCTCCTCCTCCTCCTCCTCCTCCTCCTCCTCCTCCTCCTCCTCCTCCTCCTCCTCCTCCTCCTCCTCTTCCTCCTCCTCGTCCTCATCTTCCTCCATTTTGTCTTCCTTATCTTCATCGTTACAGCCCATTTCCATATGCACATCTCTGGTTAAAGCAACTCCGTCCGGTGTGTCCACATCATCCCCCATCTGCATATCCACATCAGAATCATGTTTTGAGTCATATTCGCCGTCCGACTACTGCATAGAGTCGGTATCCGCTACTGAGGACATTGACACAATGGGCGATACTTCGGACTCTGAATATACCCGTGCCAGTCAACTCTCTGTGTCCGAGTCTGCCTCATACATTCCTTTCTGCAACTGCATAGCAGTGGCACTAGACACATCATCTCCCGGTTGGGTTGGTTTAACAATACATGTCCTCGTACCATTTCCCTTCCCCTTCCCCTTCTCTTTCATGTTCCTGTGCTCAGTTGCCATACGTTTCCCCTTACCATCCTTTGTTCCCTTCACTTTCACTGGCCCCGTATCAGTGCCCTCAGTGTCCACCACACCCTCGCCGTTGTCATTGTCATTGCCACCAGCAGGAAGGCTCCTTCCACCCCTTGGCGCTCCGGGATCTGCCCTGTTCTTTACATCATCATCCTCGTCAATTATCTCATTCCAATTCAGTGGTCTAAAGCCCAGGACATAGCCTAGCTTGTACTGCTGGCAGCTTGGTGGCTCAATCTTCGCCCAGAGATCATCACAACAATAGCAAGAGAAAAGTTTGCCATTGCATTCAACCTTCCCCGAGCTGGTTGTCTGCGGACTGGAGCTATCGACTTGATCTCTGAAGGCACAGGGGGTATTCCACCTCCAACTGTTCATTTGGTCTTGGGTTTTGTCAATCATTTGCCCCATGTATGAGCAGAAGGCTGCCCAGCGCTCCTGGAAAGGTGAATACCTGCTTTCGCAGTGTGGCTACATCAGCCGGAATTGGGTAAAGTGATGAGTCGTGACTGGATCAAGAAAGATTATATCATAAAAGAGATCCCATGTCTTTTCATCTTTGATGCTGCAAATATTGAATATCTGTATGAGTCCACTGAGGAGTTCCAAGATGAATTCCATTATACGGTCCAGATCCAATAACAGGCGTCAATTTATAGCTGATGTTTGCATTTTTGCCCTAGTAGTTGCCTTTCCTTTTCGTTTGCGGCTGCCCTTTGGTGCCATCGTTGTGAGTGGAAAATATATCCATATCCAAGGCGTTTGCATTATGATATGGTTAAATGTAGAGGAAAGACGCCCAGAGGGAATATACAAAGTTGTGTAGGTTAACAGGTGTGTTTTGGAATGAGAGGAGTTGTGTTGTGCAAGTCACGTAATATCAAGATAGTTCAGGATGCCGGGGTCATGTTTAGTACTGGAGGAACGGAGAATGGATGTTAAGGTGGGAAGAAGGGATATATATACTCTCGTTCCTGCAATGTCTTGGTCCAACTTGTTAGATATGATAAATTCGATTCATATCCTGTGTTTTGTTGGTTAATGAACACAAAACAGCCCAGCTGTCATCTTGCACAACCACCAGGCACCTCATAGATGCGAAGCCTGGAGACAAGATGTAGAACTTGTGGTGATAACACATTACCATGCTGGTGTTGTTAATGTGTCACATACCATGTTTACTTCTCAGACCATGTGCATCTCGGAACCAACTGGGTCTCAGGTTGCCTGAACTGTGCACCTATCCGATACAGCTCCCAACACACCTAGTGGTGGTCAATGCACACGCACCTGATGTCATAGGATAAAGAATACATCATTTTTCACTTCGCAATGCTTGTAGCTCTGCCAAAGCCGCATTTCCACTGGGACGCTGAGAATATACACAATCGATGGTTCGAAGTATTGTGCAAAGAACGAGTTCAATACTATGATAATAGAGCCAAGAAGATATAAACACCCTTCAAGTGGAGCAAATAGACCTTCAGACGTTGCTGTAACAGTGAATATCAATACTGAGTTTAATCTTAGTTTAATCTGATAGCAGTTAACCCCATAATTGAATACTTTTCAAGGGATCTCAACCCTGGGAATTGCCACGGTTTAGAGTCTCACACAGTCTACACTGTGCCTACCTACCTTGACAAATCCCTCCTTGGTCACTCAAATAGAAGTCTATCTTGCCTGCTGTTGACTGTGCCTGCAGAGGAAATTATTCCTATATGCTTTAGGTTGAATATCTATATCGGACTATGACTTCCCAAAGCCCTCACCTTCACACAACTCCAGTTGTACAAAATGTTCGCAGTCTTGCTAATCATTAAAATCAACAAGCGTGTGGGCTTTCAGGAAATAGTCAACTTCCCCCTGTTAAGAGACGCGTTTCCATACGGACTGGCGAGTGGGATTCCTCTGAAGGAAGGAGTTCCATAGCCTCTGCAATTGCAGGTCAGAACTCCACCCCTTCATCTTTGCTGAACAATTCTAGTGTTGCAGATAGTACTCAACCAATGGCTTCCACCCCGTCTGCTACACAGCGATGGTCAATATGTACTTCAACCGCCACAACACTGGGTACAATCAGTCGTAGCCCACCAGCACCTGGAAGAACCTCACAGAGAGACTCAACATATCGTGTCGTATCCAGCGCCGAATACGGCATTCCTAAGACTCCCACTCCTCTCAGCGGTCTTGAAAACCTGCCAACCCCCATCCCGAATCCAGAAGCCAGCGCGATCATTAGAAATCCACTGTGAATGCGAGCTACAGAGAGCAATCAAAGGCAGTGGCAATGGCTATTGCAACTGCAGGCAGTGTCTACACCTTGATCTGTGGTCTCCAGCAGTCACAGGATGCATGAATTTGATCAATCAGATATGACATGTCCTGTATTTGCAACGGATAGACTCTAGGAGCTCTACATGTGTAACAGATGGCCCTTTATGATTGGACGTGACTTTGAGATAATACGTTATGCAACACGACACATTCTGAAAGCATTCGCTGAAGCCCCACACAGGCAGATAATAGAGAAGTACTGGAACACCACTATGGAGCAAATCAACCTATTGGTCCATAGCATTTGAGGCATGTACAAAGGAGATCTTGAAAGATGTATACTGAAGCAACAGCCCATGTTGGATATGACATAATCAAATTGGGAACAGGTTTGAGCACAAGTTGAAATGGTAAAATTGCATTTTATTTAATCAAGAAGGGACAACATAGCTCAGTTGTATGGTCTCCGCCGCTTTGAATCCGATGCAGAGCATTTCGAATACATTGATTCCTGTCTGGCAGACAAGAAGTATCTTTTTCCTGTAGCAGAGTGTTTGGAAGCTGGTGTATGCGGTCCAAATCCAAAGCAGAGAGAGTCGAAAGCTGTCAATGAATGGCTAGCATCCACTGTACATTCTGGCGGAAGAAATCCTGGGGTTTATCTGCATCAAATTTTATCATCGTGCGAATAACTGCAGTACATATGCCAATGGACTCTATAATTCCATGATTGACAACACGGACAGTCATATATCCTCGTCTTTGATGATGTTCACCTGCACTGTATTGCGCCATGCTCTCCTGGAGTGGCAAAAGAACAAAGGGGTTCATCCAAAAGCTTCCAAGTGAGACCTGAAAGCGGACAGACTTGATCACTCGAAGTACATCAACTAAAAGATTGACATTGGTAAGAATGAATTCTGCTGCGCTGCAACGGGTCGCAAGTTGTTAACCTTGTCTGGCATTGCAGATATGGATACATTCTTGATGAATACCCGGAATACAATACTGGAGAGCTACCAACAGACGGTGCATACAAACACTCTTGCTACAGTCAAGTATCAGATCTGACAGGTGGAGAATCTAACAGCTGCCATGGTCATCAGCGTGGAAGCACCGGGTGTTGACAATGCTATTTTTCTTGACTATTTGACCTCCGAAGTGGCGCATGGGGAGCGAGATATTGGAAGCACTGACCCAATTATCCCGATATGCAACAATTGCATGGATGACGGACAGTATTTCGGGATGCCAGGGGGCAGTTGGGATTCCGATGAGGAAGGTGATGACTGTCACAAGTGTGATGACGGACCGTGACTAAACTCAAGAGGTTTGACCTGGGATCCAGTTATGTCAACGGGAACAAGGGTGACGATAGCGACGATGGTGACGTTGGCGACGATGCTGATGTGGATGAGGTGGAAGAATCATCGCAAGCTGATGATGGATCAATGCAGAATGTGGAGGTCTCAGGGCACAGTTCTAGAGAGTGTGAAGATTAGAGAGTATATTTCACACCTGCAAAATACAATGATGGCAAAGCAAATGCAACGGCAAGCGATGTATCTGAAGCGAAGAATGTATTGAAATAAGTGACAAAATCTCAATCACAAACATATCTAGGCAGAGTGCAGTTTCCAATATATAGCAATAGCAGAGAGCTAAATTGTAGCACTTGGCTGGAGAATGGCATAAACATTGCCAGGCATTGTGTAAACAGCTACAGCATAACTGCAGCCCCTGCAAAGAGTGAAAGACACGTGTTATTCTGATGGTGTGTATACGTCACCTCATTCGGGGCGCAATGTAATGGAGGTAAGGATGCAATGCGACCCGTTGCCTGGGTATAGTGGTAGCAATGGGTCCGGGTAACCGGCCAGGGGTCCGGGTTTGGACCGCAAAAACATGTCGGTTTGGTTTCAGACCTGGCCAAAAACCCGACTTGCTGACTCTTGGCGGTCCAAACCCGGACCCGTACCCGTCAACCCGCGGGTTTTGCCAGGTATGGGTAGACCCATCGGTTACAATCTCCAGTTCTATGTTTCGGGTTTCACATTTATGGTCGCATTCAGACATGCTACTGTGAATCGTAAAATATTGACATTGGTACTGCACTCTTCATTTTCGACGTATTAGCCGCCTTGATGTGCAAAATAAGCATACTCACGCGCCCAACCACATCCTGAAAATGAGCGTCATCAGAGCGTCGACGATATTTGGTCTTGCATCTTCGGTACTATGAGTGGTGCTTGATCACAAGCATCCATAAAGAATGATATGGCAGCCTTTATAGGCAGATATGTACAGTATATTCTTGCCACATCCTCTGGGACAGTAACAACTTAATTCATTTACAGGGCTATCACTAAGTATTCTTGAGCCTTTTAGCGCATAATAACAGTCAAAACGATGTATATAGACAATAACTGCCACATCACGCTGTGATTAACCATGATGGAAGGCCAACAATCGTTGACACTCTGTTGACGCGCATTTTGATGATGGGGTAGGAAGCGTTTCACTTTCATTTTTGCCTATAAAGGCAGCCAATAATCAGTTTATGACAATGTGCTACCTGTCGCCCTGCAGATTACCCATGATACCTGACCAACAATTGTTGACGCCCCGTTGACACTCATTTTCATGATGGGGCAGGGAGGGTATTGCACTCTGTTTTGCCTAGAAAGGAAGCCAAAAATTCCTGTATGACTAGCTACAACCTATGGGAGGTGTGATTTCCCAGGACGCATGACCAAAAATCGTTGACTCTCCATTGACGCTCATTTTCATGATGGGGCAGGGAGGGTATTGCAATCTGTTTTGCCTATAAAGGCAGGCAAAAATTACTTTATGACTTACTACAACCTATCGGAGGTGTGATTTCCCAAGATGCGTAATCAAAAATCGTTGACGCTCTGTTGACGCTCATTTTCATGATGGGGCAGGGAGGGTATTGCTATCTGCTTTGCCTATAAAGGCCGGCAAAAATACCTTTATGACTGAGTACAACCTATCAGAGGTGTGATTTCCCAGGACGCATAACCAAAAATCGTTGATGCTCCGTTGACTCTCATTTTCATGATGGGGCAGGGAGGGTATTGCAATCTGTTTTGCCTATAAAGGCAGGCAAAAAATACTTTATGACTTACTACAACCTATCGGAGGTGTGATTTCCCAAGATGCATGACCAAAAATCGTTGATGCTCTTTTGACGCTCATTTTCATGATGGGGCAGGGATGGTATTGCAATCTGTTTTGCCTATAAAGGCCGGCAAAATTACCTTTATGACTAAGTACAACTTATTGGAGGTGTGATTTCCCAGGATGCATGACCAAAAATCGTTGACGCTCTGTTGACGCTCATTTTGCCATGGCTGTATCAACAATATGCAATCAATTAATTTGGCACAGTCCATCATTCACATTGTTTTGGCTGCCTTTCTGGCATTTTCATTTACTTTCTTCTTTATCACTACGTTGCGCTTTAATAATACATAGATATATATAATAATAATCTCCAAAATCCCGTGTCTTTCGGTGACTGCTCGTCATCAGTTGCAGGATCACTCAATCCGTTGCTTTTGTCTTCAAAATGAATGTTAGCCGCATTACCACGCAACAGATAGTGTACTAACCTTCATCAGTCAGCATATCTGGATCAAAATCGGTATCATGCTGGGTATCCTCATCATCATCGAAAGATTCCGCACAGCAAAGAGCTGTATGTGAATACGTATATCTGGCCGGCAAATTGACGATTTCGGAAGGTTGAGCTCCAGAAGTGTAACCGGTTGGGTCAGATGGCGTGCCGGGCAGGTCAGGAGTCGGCTCTGGAGTCCGCACTCTGCGTCGGGCGGGTGGAGGTGCACATGTTCCTTCGCGTCTCCAGCGTGTATGCGGATTCTTTGCGGTGCCATTTTGGCACGGAAGGCAGCCGGACGTTTGGTTTTGGCGAAGCATTGCCGGGTGTCTTCGTATCGCAGCCTTCACCTTGTTATGCCCAGGAAACTCAACACCCCGCTTCTTCTCTTCTCAGACCTTGGTGCGTGGTTTCTTAATACGATATTTCGTTTCTGCTATTGCGGCGTACAAAAAGCCTTCTATTGCCATTTTGGCCATATTCAACGCCAGGCACATGTCGGACTGTTCCAGCTGTACCCGACCTCCTTGCCTTGCCATAGTTGGAGACATGTTGAAAACCTACAAGCCATTAGTTGCTGCTCCTAACAATGAAATTCGGCTGCTACCTCTACCATATACGCTTCTGTAGCCTCCTCAAAAGTGATTAACGCCTGTTTCGTCCACTCTTGGGGATGCTTATCAGGAAATTCATCTGCGAAAATCCCAGAGCTGACAACATCATGATGTTCAATTTCGTGGATTGTGCGGACAAATGCATTTATCGACCATGGAGGTTTCCCGTTACGGGCAGCAATAAATTCGTGACATAGGTCTCTACGGACACCCGCTGTACGTTATACAGTTAATCGACCGCCGATTGCCTCGATATGGATACACTCACATCCCACAGCATACTGCTTCTTATTTTTCCTGCTTCCAGTCCGGCGGACGATTTTTAAATGTGCATCCTGGGTCATATGTTTGGTGGCTGCATTGGCAGCATCACGGTGAACTAAGTTGTGTCTGCACTCTTGTTGTGTGCCAAGAATTTCCATATTGGATGTAGCGCCTGCCAATCTGCCGGTATTCAATCCGCTCTCACCTGGTGGAGGTGGTTGCGTATCCATGATGTGCTGGTGTGGAATAGGAGAGGAAGATGATAACGAGAGGAAGTGGGAAGCCCTGAGGACTATATAGTTAGCTTCATGTCAGAATGGAATAAGTAGCAGCCAAGATGATTGTTATGCTGAAGATGAATCCTACTGAGTATGGCTGCAAGTTGCAGCAGTTTCCCACCACCCCACAATTTGCAAAGAGTCGTTCTGATGTTGTTTGTTTATTAACAGGGATAAATTACGGTGTAAGACCCTCGGAATCGCTCAATTGCTAGATATTAATAGAATGCAGTTCGAGGGAAACGACATCTGCTGATGTTTGTCTAAAATAATCCCGGGGATATTACATGAAAATGACGCAAACAATCATGTCATATCGTACGGTTAGCGTCTCCATTCCTGATTTCTTGATAGTCAAGAGGGAGATTTTGCTTTGTTCAAGATGAGTAAACGTACCAACCTTGACATAAACGACGCAGCTTGCCTCCATATTGTCCATAACTTGCAACATCCAACATCTCGCCCGACGACAAAGTCCACGTAAACTACAATGGTCACTGCTCCGAAAAAGAACTTTTCGCCACTCCCGGCAGCCAGATATAGAAAATCGACAAAGCGGTCAACTCAACAACGTCATCAAGTGAATGAAGTCAAGAGCGGGTTGGAGGCAGAGAGAGTCTGAGCCCTTGGGGCATTGCGAAGCTTGAGATCCAAAAAGAAGCTTGCGGCAGAAAAGCGATGAGAAACGCACTTCTTAAGCAATGAAGAGAAAGAGAAGTGGATTGAGGATTATATTGAGAGAGATACCGCTGGGGCAAGAAACCGAGTTGAAGACGCAGAGGCAGCGGTTCAACAAGAGCAGGACGATATGATGCATGCTGAAATTGCGGGATTGATGTCCAGAGAGTCCGAAAAGATGTGTGAGGAGATGCTGGTTGCTACCGGAGGCAGTCTGAGTGAACTTGCAAGTTCCGACGATGGGGACGATGGGGAAGATGAGGATGATGAAGAGACTGAGCATGGCAAGCTGAGCGATGATGACGAACCCAGCTGGGTGATGGGCACAATCACCAAAACAGTACAGCAGCGCATGGAGAGCTTTCAGCAGAAGCAGATGAAGCTCGACGAACTGACTTAAACCGGCTGGGAGGATGCAGCTGACTACTTCCGTGAACAAGATAAGAAGTACGGCACATCTGAATTGAGGGTTCCGGCAGTCGTGCAGCCGCAAACGAATGATGACGCTCCGGCACCTCCGCCGACAACATTTGGAGAGCGTATGGAGAGTCTTGACATTGTCCCCGGAATATCGTAAAGGCCGCAAGGGACTTCTCGACCAGGAAGTAGTCATATCAGGCTAGGTTCGGTGAAGCCGCAGTCAAAATCGAGCATACCGAGTGGTAAGCCAGCTGCGGAGCCCGATTCGTCCACGTTACTGAATGCGAAGCCAGTTGAACCAGTAAGCTTTTACCCCTGCATATAGCCTCCAGCTAATTACCATATAGCTATCAGATTCCGACGAAGAGATGGTGATGGCTCCTGTGTTTGCGGAAGAATACATATGCAAAGTGTAATTCTTGACGTCTGATCACGGTGAAACGCAAGGTGTTTACCAACTTTGCTACGTGTCAGCTATTTCTTGATTTCAGTGACCAAATTGTGAGACATGATAATTCGTCTGTGCATGTGCAAGGGTCGAATGCACCATACAAATGTTCTCAAATCCAAATCGCACTGCAAGACGGCCCAAACGTTCAGTTTCCTTCTGCATGTGACTGATAAGCGAAAAAGCAAAAGCAATATTAGTGACGAAATATGCTAACAAAATTTAAGTGAGTGATGTCATACGTGTCGTGGAAAGAGCGGTCAGTGCGCACGACAAATCGATCTGAACGACAACCGTCATGCTGAATTCATCCATGTATCCAACTGCATAACTCACCGCACAGACCTGGTGCACATGGTTGAGATATTTGAAATTGCTTGTGGTACGTCATGGAAATTGAGGAGAAGGAGCTGGATAAGAAATGGAGAGGAAGTCGAGCTATATTTTCTAAAAAGTAGTGAAATGATGTACATGCCGTCAATTGCCGGCCGAAAGCGCCAGAATGTAATAGGCCACGTCATTTGTCACTCAGATAGCGTAGATTGCGATTGATCAGAAATTGAGAGGTAACAAAACTCCTGGATGCAAACGATACTACATACAAATGTAATACTGGATGTTAAAAATGCGTATATGATTGGTTGCATACAATAATTGAGTGTACAAAGGCTGTTTGGATGTGAGCGTCAACAGAATGTCAACGATTTTAAGTCATACAGATTCGGCAATCAATGGGCTGCATTGTCATATTGGTCCAAAGTGAATATATAAGTCGGCGTTATTGCTAAAAAAGCAAATGACTCGCTTGTTGCCACATCCTAAAAATGAGCGTCAACGGAGCGTCAACGGAGCGTCAACGATGTTTGGCATTGCGTCATGAAACATCCAGTAGGCTGTGCGGGTACAGTAAGTCATAATCGAACTATCGGCCGCCTTTCAATACAACAATGGTGGTAGCAATATTTCTACTATGTCCCAAAAATGAGCGTCAACAGAGCGTCAATGACTTTAGGCCTTGCATCTTGGAATTTGCATGTGCTGTGCGGCAACGTTACTCCATGATCGCGCTATCGGCCGTCTTTCTAGCGAAACACTCTGGCAACAACATCGCTACTATGTCCTAAAAATGAGCGTCAACGGAGCATCAATGGAGTGTCAACGACTTTTAGCCTTGTATCATGGAGAATCCTAGGGCTTTCCGGCGACATTGTGCCATAATCAGATTATCGGCTGCCTTTCTAGGCGAAAACGGTTGCGACGACACCGGTACTATGTCCTAAAAATGAGCGTCAACCGAGCGTCACCGACTTTCAGCCTTCTATCATGGAGAATCCTAGGGCTTTCCGATGGCATTGTGCCAAAATTAGATTATCGACTGCCTTTCTAGATAAAAACGGTCGAGACGACACCGCTACTATGTCCTAAAAATGAGCGTCAACGAAGCATCAATGACTTTTGGCCATGCATCTTGGACAATCCAAGGGCAGTGCGGCGACATTAACACATAATCGGACTATCGGCCGTCTTTCTAGGCAAAAATGCTTTCGACGACATCGTCACTATTCCCTAAAAATGAGTGTCAACGATTTGAGGCCTTCTGTGTTGCAAAATCAAGGGGCTGTGCGAGTACAATAATCCATAATCGCACTATTGGCTGCCTTTCTAGGCAAATATGCTTAGGACAGGATCGTAACCATGTCCCAAAACAGGAGTCAAAGGAGCGTGAACAATTTTTGCGTTGGCATCTTGGATAATCTTACCAGAATGGAACGCAGATAAACCACAATGAACCTATCGGCAGCCTTTATTGGCAAAAATGCAAGTGACGATATCGCGTCCGCCTTCTACAATTGAGCGCCCACGGTGCATCAAGGCTCCGAACGTTACACAGCAATAAACTCCTTTATGCTGTTCCTAAATGGAGTTTTTTGCGGTCAGTCGTTGCAGTCTGTTCTTGTATTCAACTTCACAAATATGCATGCAATGTCTTACTGATCTGATTATTTTCCTTGTAGCTGTGGAGTTAATATTTAAGAACCCGCAGTCTGCTTAACTGTATCGTTATTTTTGGCAGTCTTTCGAATCGTATTACCCAGCTTCCCAATTTCTACTGCCATGTCGGATACAAAATCTTTGAACACCTCATTGCTCGAGGTTATGATATCTTCCAAAAATGAACGTGTCTTTATTCGCGATTTGAGTGACCATACTTTGCAAATCATCTTCGATGCATGGTGGGCTTCGATGAATGTAGGCTCGAAGCGGCCTATTGCTTGGAATGCTTCTAGACATGAGCCTCCGTGGCGATTCTATTTACACTGTGGAATTGAGGAGTCCGGCAGCCCTGACATCATATGTATCATTTGCCATCAAGTTCTTCGCCATCCATCAGAACATGGGACAAGGTCAATGGGGAAACACTTGCTGGTAAAAGCTCACATCGCAAAGTTAAACGAATTAACTGAGTCAGAGGTCACTGAATTGACTTGTTCGATGGTTGATGAAATAGCTTCGGCCATTTTGAAGAGGCAAGGAAGTCGAGGAATCACAATAGTAAGTTTGCAGAGGAAAATCATATTTGATATTCAGTTTAAACCATATTGACCGAAATGACAGACAAAACATTCCAAACTGGCAGCTAAGGACCCGCAAACTTCCGAACTTCACCAAGACACATGGAATCGCTACCTCATGTTAGGATTTGTTTCGGCACATATTCCATGGAACGCTATATCAAATCTTGAGCTACTGCGGTCATATAAGGCATTACGTGATCACCTAGTGCTGCCGTCTGCTACGACTCTAAGTAACATTTGCCAGAGGGAATATGCACTGACAGTGGATGCAATTAAGAAGCAATTGCCGGTACCAAATAAAGTGAGTTTAGCTTTGTACGGATGGACATCAACAAACAAATTGGCCATAATGTCTCATTGCGTACTATATGGATCAAAATTAGGCATTGCGTGAAGTTCAACACGCTTTGGATGAGGTTGATCGCCTGTTCTATTCCCATGTCGAAAGCTAATTATGGATTATATGTCAAGGGCCAACATACTGAAGCAAGGCTAGCCGTACATTTGAAGGACGTACTTGATCGTTTTGAGCTTACCGACGGCCGTTTGCTTGGTATTACAACTGATAATACCTCCTCAAATTACTTGATGACACGTGAGCTGCAATCAACACTTGAGGCCTCTGGAATCGAGTGGCCAGCATTGAGGAACCACATATCATGCATGGCGCACGTCATACAGCTCGCTGTAGGTGCATTCATGAGCAGTCTCGGTGTGAAAGGCCGCACCAAGTCTTGGGAAGCCCATGAGCACGATCAACAATTTGGCGAGAATGAAAGCATAGACTTTGGGAAGAGTCAAAGACTTCGAAAAGAGGGCAATGCTAGAATCAATAAGGTGTCGGCCATGAGACCAGGTTTAGGACAGATAATTGAGAAAGTATGTATTTCATGATATTTTGAAAGTCCTGAAGCTGACCTTCATATAGCAGAGAATGCTTGCTGTATTAATTACACTAATACCTGGTCGCCAAAACGAGTTTATTGACTGTCAGAAAGTCAAAGTCCACATTGCAGTACTTCCGATTATGGATGTGAAGACACGTTGAAACTCTACACTGGAGTTGTTCGAGCGCTCCTACCGTTTACGGGAATTCACACACAAGTGGCTTCAAAACCCAAAATACAGTGAATACCGGCCGCTATTCACAACTCAGGATGAATGGACAATTGTCAAGTATGTGATAGAAGTATTGAGGCCATTTCGATATTGGACCCTTTGGATGTTGAAGAGGCATACAGTCACATTGCATCACGTTATCACAGTATACAATGACATGTTCGATCACATGGATGGCGCGATGCGAGCTTTGGCCAAGAAGAAGACTCAATGGAAAGAAGACTTTTTCTTCGTGGTGAAGTTAGCTAGACAGAAGCTGTGCAAATACTACGTAGAAGTGACTCCAACGATGGGCATGCTTCTTATTTCCGCAAACATCCTCGATCCTTTCAGGAAGTTGTGATCATTTAGAAAGTGGGACAAGGAAATGGATATTAATCCTGACGATGAGACATCCTACACAACCCAATACCAGCGGGCCTTTCTGAAGTATGTGGAGAATGAACACTGCGCCAAACATCGACATGTGCCGGTCAATAAACCCGAAACCGTACTGAGCAGCAATCTCGTCCCCTCCGCAACTGCTTCAGGGTCCTATCAATCATCCTTTGATCGATATGATTCGTCCAGCGATAATGAGAAATATTTAATGCCTAACAATGTGGCTGAGACGACCCCCGGACGATGCGATCGCACAGCCCGCTTATTGACCGCCGCCAGGCTCTATTTGAATTCTCCGCCTGAAGCACCAAAAAACTGGGGACAAATTCATCCAAATCTCAATGATTACCACTCCGAGCCAATGGAGATTAGCAGTACATTTTGGATACCAGACATAACCGATTGGTGGCACCAACAGGAGGAAACGCACTCAAAGTACGTCAATTTCTCCAATGTGGCGCGCGACATATTCTCTATAATACCACATGGTGTCAGAGTGGAGGCCAGTTTTTCCCTTGGCCGAGATGTTATTGGCCGGAGGCAGTCAAAAACCACAGGCAAGACCCTTTGCGAAAAAGTTGTCATAAGGCAGTTTGCTCGAGCCAATAACTGGTTTTTGGAAGGCACTGACCCGGAATTGGATACCACAAACACAGAAAATGACTGGGAAATGAAGAAAGAGGCGGAGGAAAGGAAATTGCACAGAATGGCCAAGGTTGACGACGTTTTGGAAATGTGGCAAGGCAGCCAAAACCTACGTGCTACCCAGAAGGAATCTCGCGCTGACAACAAGCAGATAACCGCTGTAGAATACATTTCGGACACGGAAGTGATCGTCAAAGCATCCCGGTCACTCTTTCAACACGATGGTGCCGCTGCATTTCAATTGTCAGAGTGATCACCTTTGCCACCCGCTTTGTCTGCAAAGAACCTCCCTGGAGGAAGAACTCAAATCTTAAATGTTCTCCGAATCCGGAGAATGAACCGTCATCCAGTAGGAAGTGACGAGGATAGCGCACCGGAAATCATTTCGGACACCAATGATTGGCTTAACTGGAATGGTGACTTGGATAATCCAAATGACAGCAAAGATGATTGTGCAGTGGACGATGAATCCGATAAAGAGCAAAACAATGACATCAACGATTCGGAATGCCCAGAGCAGCAGGATGTGAGCGCCACGCCAAATGTGCCTGGATTGTTTCGGCCGACACGGAAGTCAAAGAGACAGGCTGAAAAGGTGTTAGTGACGGTCAATGCTGTTGAAACGCGGAGAAATACAAGAGGGAAGAAAAAGTAGGACAGAATGTGTCAATGGTTCACCAGCTTTATGTAGCTTGACTGAGAGTTTCAGTTAGAGATATATCATGGGCGAATGGTAAGAAGTAGCTTGTGAATAATGGTTCATAAATAGATGTATAGCAGGCGCAATGAATCTTTTGGCATGATACATCATTTTTAGTTATGTGAGAGTGAACAGTGCAACATAGTTACGCCGCTTGGCTGTGCCACAGGGCCGAGTCTCAATCAGGCAGAAAGACAACCAATAAAGGCAAATCAGGATAAAAACAATTATCGATGGCGGCAGATGTTGAATGGACAATACATTAAAATGAGCATCAAAGGAGCGTCAACAATTTGTGGTCTTGTAAGTACGGTAATTCACCAGTGACTTGGTCGTTGTTATGCATAACGGACGTACTGGCAGCTTTTATTGGCAAAAGAGATAGCAACATGGTCACTGCCCCATTCTTAGCATGAGCGTCAATGGAGCGGCAACAATTTGTGGTCTTGTAAGTATGGTAATGCACAAGTGACTTGATCACTGTTATGCATAACGGACGTATTAGCCGCTTTTATTGGCAACAGAGATAGCAACACGGTCACCGCCCCATTCTTAGCATGAGCATCAACGGAGCGTCAACGATCTGTGGTCTTGTAAGTATGGTAATTCACAAGTGACTTGGTCATTGTTATGCATAACAGACGTATTGGCCGCTTTTATTGGCAAAAGAGATAGCAACACGGTCACTGCCCCATTCTTAGCATGAGTGTCAACGGAGCGTCAACAATTTGTGGTCTTGTAAGTACGGTAATTCACCAGTGGCTTGGTCGTTGTTATGCATAACGGACGTACTGGCAGCTTTTATTGGCAAAAGAGATAGCAACACGGTCACTGCCCCATTCTTAGCATGAGCGTCAATGGAGCGGCAACAATTTGTGGTCTTGTAAGTATCGTAATGCACAAGTGACTTGATCACTGTTATGCATAACGGACGTATTGGCCGCTTTTATTGGCAAAAGAGATAGCAACATGGTCACCGCCCCATTCTTAGCATGAGCATCAACGGAGCGTCAACGATTTGTGGTCTTGTAAGTACGGTAATTCACAAGTGACTTGGTCATTGTTATGCATAACAGACGTATTGGCCGCTTTTATTGGCAAAAGAGATAGCAACACGGTCACTGCCCCATTCTTAGCATGAGTGTCAACGGAGCGTCAACGATTTGTGGTCTTGTAAGTACGGTAATTCACCAGTGACTTGGTCGTTGTTATGCATAACGGGCGTATTGGCCGCTTTTATTGGCAAAAGAGATAGCAACATGGTCATCGCCCCATTCTTAGGATGAGCGTCAACGGAGCGTCAGCAATTTTTAGCTTTGCATCTCGAGTAAGTTATGTTCCGATTGGTTGTGGATATCCATTTATGAGATATTGGCAGCCTTTACTGGCAAAAACAACAGTGACATGCTCCCTGCAGCATCCTGAAAATGAGTGTCAACGGAGCGTCAACAGTTTTAGGACTTGCATAGTTCGTAATCAAGGCATCGCACAGATCTTCGCATGCATTACTGTATTATTGACCGCCTTGCTAGGCAATAATACCATATATCGAAGGTGTAATACAGATCCCAAATTACTCGATATTGCAAACTGCTCATCAAGCAAAAGCACATTGTTGGTTGCTGAAAATGCGATTTTGATAAGACACTATTAACACACTGCAAATTCAAGAGCCATATATGAATCTATAGATGAACCCACTGGGCGACCCGCTGACAACCCGCCCAATTCAGACAGGTTGGGAGTTTTCCATGGAACCGTACCCAAGTGGGCAATTCAGGTTTATTGACGACTCGGAAAACCAATTTGGCAACGGTTTGGTTTGGACCCGGACCCGGACCCAAAGTGACTGTCCGGAACTGTTGCTAACAATACCTGGGTGATGGGAAGCGGGTACTTCTCCATTGGAGGGTAGGAGGATGCATGAGAGCCGTCACAGCCGTCTGGAGCACCCTTGTGTTTCTGATGAAAACTAGGGTTGTTGCTGATGCGAATTATTACAATGTGCAAATTTCAGAACTATTGGATGAATTGGTTGTGTCCCCAAGACTGTTGTGGAGCACCTCAAGCCTGGAGTCATATACTGCAGGTGTGATTATTTTAAATGCTTTATCAAATTGTACAATTCAATAAACTCTCATACTCCTGCACAGTACGATTCAAGCATTTTAACTACTATTCAGTCTAGTAGCTATCTAAATTCCCAAGATCATTGTCAAACCATATGCAGTCAGTTCTGGCTGATGCAACTTACTGTTGTACCAACAGTGCTCATTTCCGAGTTGGATAGATGAGTATTATATGTATTGTATTAGTCTGTTTGACAATCCAGATGAACGCAACAATCCAATCAGCCAAACCATATAAATCTTCGTACTTTGTTGCAATTGCAACCACATACTGTAAAGCTTGAGGAAGTAACATCTGTTGTTGAGTATTCTTGCACCTCTGAGAAATTATCAATATAACATTTCCCACAGGAAGATGCTCACGAAAACGGAAAATCTGATTTGAAGACATCTAGCTACTGTACAATAGATGATAAGAAGGAATTCAGTCTTGAAAGGCATTATCAAGGTCACTTTGCATATATTGGACACAGACATTATAAGACTCAGACAAGATTGCTTAGTCACCATTGTTATATTATACCTTGCAATCAAGTTCCAGACACATAATAGATGTTTTGCAGTACAATTGTTGATAGTTGTACAACAGTCCAATTTGAAGTTGAACAAACATGCTGTCCATGGGTACATTGTAATCATATCTGAGTACCAGTCCACTAACATCATGTACCCAGCCTTCATCAATTTCTTTCTGGAATAGCTGTTTAAAGTTTTACTGTCTGAAACTTCCTGCGGTATATCTCAGTAAGGTTGATTTCATACTTTTGCACACTTGGCAGAGATGAATTTCATTCAAATAATGTGCCTGTTGTGATACAGCACTGAACAAGGACTCAGCCTGACAATGCTGGAGCCATAAAAAATGGGCTTTGGGTGTATTTTGCTATATATCAGTAGTGGATAGTAGGTTGATAACTATTGCAGAGTCAATATCGTATAAGCCATAAAGTGCAAACTATAACAGTGCATTCTCCATTTAGTCATGACAGGTCCACAGGATATTCTGCATGAGCATCTGTTGAATGGAAGTGACTTTGTTGGGACTGTGAGATACTTTTTCAATAATGCTGATATTGTAATGGGCATGGTTAGGCATTGGAGATATTGCTAACGATAATGTGATATTGTAAACAAGACAAAGTGCTTGATGATTTCAACAAGCAATCAGAACAAGACAAGTGTTGATGCTGTTTTTCAAAGTCATTTGTTGGTTTGCTATACAAGAGCACAAGTAAAGAGAGAACAAATGGAAATCCTCCAGCATCAACCAACCTCTCTTTATATACATTTCATCTGCCACCATCGAATCATCCCTTATGCTTTGATGTACAATCAGACTCTGCCACCACGATCTTACATACCACTGACAGAACTCTTCTCAAACATAACCACGCCATATCATCTGACATACCAACACCACAGACGACAGCTATATCATAACGTAATATGCCACCAACACTGCACATCTTTCTCATACCTTCCCTGAGTCTTCCAACATCTCTGTCTTTCTGCAACACTAATTCCTTTGGAATTTCTGCTTTCCCTCATTACACATAACCTCGGCCATAAGTGTATGCCCCTCCAGTAGCGAAGATTCTCTGAGGACTTCATGTAACAGTTTCTGCTTTGTTCGGCATCACTGATGACGCTCCCCTACTGATTGTTACCCATCCACAATGTTTGCATGTTCCCATGGTAAAGAATGGTACCACATCCGGCGTATGGGATGCAGCATCTGATTCTGATACTTTCAACTATATTCAACACTTGAAATCTGATATTCTTCCTAACCATCAACCTCAACTGGAGGTGGCGGATACATTCTTTGCCCATTGAGCGAATTATTAACTACAGGATCCAAATGCAAGACAGGTTGTACTCGATGAATTCATATTAATACAGGTAGTTGTAACTTATAAGTATATGGAGATATTTTGTGGATAACAGTAAAGGGACAAAATCATTTCCAATGAAGCTTTCCCGTGGGTCTCATGATTCGAATATGTCGAACAACTAGCAACACCTTGATTCAATCCTATCTATTCAGTGCTGGGATTTGCCCTTAATGTGCTCCTTCCATGTGCAATCCCTGCCCTCAAACAATGTCTACTCGGAGATAGTCATGAATCTATTGTATTGTCATCTGGACCTGACTGGCATCCAGGCATCCATGGTCTGGATTCTCTGTAGGTTGTCTGGAGATCGACATTTGGGGATCTCTACCTTAAATGATAAAGAACAGAGTGCACTTTGTTGTTGCCGATGTTCCTGTATTTCCAGCAAACTTGATGATTGGAAGCCACTTCACCCTATTATCTTGCTGACAGTTCACAAACACCAGATGGTACTGTTCCATATTGACATTCATTAGTTCTGGTTGGCCGTCTATCTGTGGATACAATGCTGTTGCCATGCTTCGGTCAATCCCCAGGTGTCTACATATCTTGCACCACAAGATTGAGGCAAACTGAGGTCCCCAATCCTAAATGATTGTTGCTGGCAATCCATGGCAACATTTCACGTCGCATAAAAATAACTCAGCCAACTCTAAAGCATCTATTGTTGTATGGCAGGGGACAAAATGTTGCACCTTTGAGAGTTTATTCACTACCACTCAGATTGAATCAAACCTTTCGCACTCTGGTAGCCCTACTACAAAATCCACGAAGTGGTTGAAGAGCTACTGGCTGAAGAGGCTGAGTGAAGAGGACAACTAAGCAATGGCCAGTACAGAAGCAGGAAAAGGCGGTTGGCTACCGACACAGTGGAAGGCATTGTTGACAGCATACATGCAGCCATCAGTGAGGGCCACATACCTGGTGTACTCCTGATGGACATCAATGCAACTTTCTGGAGCTTACAGAGAGGTATATTGATACACACAATGAGTGGCAAGGGAATGGACCAAGCCATTTTACAATCGATGGGAAGTTGTCTCACAGACTGAAAAGTCGACATGGTAATCGAGGGTCATGCGATGGAGACACACAAGGTGGATGCAGAAATTCAGCAGGTGTCACCAGTATCTCCGATCCTCTTCACATTGTACACGTCATGGCTTAAAAACAGGGCGGAGGGGAGGGTCTTCTGAGTTGAATGTCTGTCCTTCGATGATACTGTCGGATTGGTGGCAATGGGAAACGATGTATACTATACCGCCTGAAAAGTTAAAGCCTGTTCTAGAGTGAGTATCAACTGGGAGGATTGATGGGAGCTGGAGCTTCACACGGCAAAGACGAAACCGGCAATGTTCACCAGCAGACATGGCCACAAAAAGCACCTCCGTTCAAAGCTAACAGCGAAGGTAAAAGTTGGGAAGAGCTTCGTCGGGTTTAACTACGAAGTGACTAGGTGGCTGGGTGTCACGATGGACACCCAGGTAATGATTGAGGAGCATCACAACCGATGCATAAAGAATGCGAGAGCTGCAGAAGCATGATTCTGGTCATTCACAGGAATGAATTGAGTCGTAACAGTATGATTGAGAGCAGTACCAATAGCCTGCATCCAGGCCATCGGGCTGCATGAAAGTGAGCTCTGGTGTGATCAAATGGAAGGCGGCCAGTGAGACAACCTGCAGCTTCTCCTGAATAGACAAGCCAGATAAACTTTGGGCACGCTGCCATCAACGCTGAAAGGTGTGCAAAAGATAGACTCAGGGATGAGACCTGTGGCAGTGGCTCTCGACGCCAGAAAACAATGGCTCATGGCTAAGCTACCAATCACCTTTATAGCTTTGATGTCAAAACAGCTCAATGATTACGCTACACCTGGTGCACTGGTAGGCGGAGTTGCCGCGATCAAGCACATGCACAGCTGGGGAGCTAAGACGATGTGCTGGGCAGTCCTGGTGGAGGAGACAGCGGTGTGGACCGCTGTACTGGAAGACGACTCCGCAGCTAAGAGAGCCACAGAGGGATGTGCAAGACGCAAGGGAAGTAAGGCACAATGTGGCACATGGACCTGGTGGTTGGATGGATGTCGAACAAATGATTGAGGAGTAGGAGATGCAGCAGTGTGAGTAACTGGAGATGGCAGGACGGTCTTCAGCCCCTACCTTGATAGGGAATGAATGGTGGTGGCAAACACTGAACTCCGGGCAATTGGAGTTGCACTCCAAAAGTACATTGCAGGAGACGGTGAACTGTGTGTAAACGGCATCACGATGGTTGCAGTATTCAGTGATTCACAAGTAGCTATCAGATGGACAGTGCACCTGGACACAGAACCAGGGCAGCAACTAGCCAGAGCAATCAACGAACATACTAGGGCCCCTAGGGCCCCTGGCATTGGAGCTGAAATCCATTGCATTCCATAACACTTGGGCATTGGCGGAAATGAAGAGACTTAGCGCAACATCAGCAAAATGTATTTTAGTCACTGGAAGCCTCCAGTAGTGTCTGAGAGGATGTGGAGTGTAAACTTAGATACGTCAATTTCAGGAGAGTATCAGACCCTAGGAGGGCATTCTGGCCAGCCTTCAGAGTAACTGGGATCTCTGATGACAGGTACAGGAGTACCATGGGAGTGATTGTGATATGTTTGGGAACACCTGGGAGTATCTGGAAGCGCCGGCGACAAGTTTGGAAGCACCAACAACAAGCCTGGGAGCACCTGGGAGTGCCAGTGACAAGCCTGGGAGCACCTCCAATCACTGTAGAGCAGTCTCGGATAACATCTGCTTTCGGAACGCTGCTGGTGTGCTTGGATATTATCGCTACTACTTATCGTTCAACGATTTGTAAAACTCATGTATTCAGTTTGTATTCTGATTTATGTATCTATATAGCTACCCATCTACACACGGTATATCTGGACTGGCTGCACGCAGTGCTTGAGAGCAATTCAAGGTGCACCTGAAAATGACCACCAAGTGAACTCACAGATACACTCCGATGCTGTGATCTAGCGAGTTAGGAGATGCACTTGGAGGCGGCAATGGGGCACATCCGGAGATACACTGGGAGGCTGTGATCGAGTGAACTTAGAGATGTACTCCAAGATTGTGACCGAGCGAGTTTCGAGATGCACTTGGAAACTGTGATCGAGCGAGTGTGGAGATGCACTTGGAGGCCGTGAACAAGCGAGTTTGGAGATGCACTACGAGATCGGGATTGAGTGACTTTGGAAATGCACTTGGAAGCCGTGATCAAATGAGTTTGGAGACTCACTTGGAGGACGTGATCGAGCGAGTTTGGAGATGCACTCTGAGATCGTGATCGATCGAGTTTGGAAATGCTCTTGGAGGCCGTAATCAAGCGAGTTTGGAGATACACTTGGAGGCCGTGATCGAGCGAGATTGGACAAAGTACTTGGAGGCTGTCGATGCACAGTGCGCCGACTGTTTAGATTCTATTCATCAGGTATTTAACTCGTGACCGTGGGAATGTGACAATGTGACTTCACATTAGAGCTCCTATGGAGAGCTTGGCTGATGGCGGTCGATCATGTAGGGAGGAACGCCGGAAGATGAAGCTACATTCAGGGGTCAACTCGTAATCATGGGAATGAAGAGAAGACAAACAATTTTGGTTGGATCCTGTACTCGGTGGATTCTGTACTCGGTGTATGCAGTACTCGGTGTCAACTCATGATCATGGCATGGAGAGGGATGACTTAACTTTGTATTCAGCGATGATAGTTGAGTTGTGGACGAGAAAGAGAGAGATGGGGAATGAAGATGAGAATGATATGGAGGATAAGTGCGGATATGTGAAATCAGGGGTATGACTTGCATGATTGGATTGGGAAGACCTTGTATCGGTGTGATTACATGCCAGATCGGGACTCGTACCTGCCATATTGGGGATGGTCAATATGACTTGCACACCAAATTCTCTCAACTCCCAGTCTCTCATGATGATTTTCCCCCATCTCCTGTTATCTCTCTCTCTCTCGTCCTTAACTCTACCATCACCGAAGAACACGAAGCTAAGTCAGCCCTCTCTATCTCTCTATGCAATGATCAAGAGTTAATACTGAATACAGCATACACTGAGTACTGCATACACTGCGTACTGCATCATCCCAAGATCGACTGTCTCCCGCTGCCAGCCAGTCTCTCATCTCTCAGCAGACCATGGTGTCCTCAATTCTCTACATTCCCCCATTTATGAAGTAACGAATGAATAGAGTCTCAGCTCCCGTTGCGCCTCCCTCCTGAACTACCTCCTCCAGATTGACCGCTTCCAAGCACTCCAATCTTGCTCGATCATGGCCTCCCAGTGCATCTCCAAACTCGCTCGATCATGGCTTCCAAGTGCATCTCCAAATTCGCTCGATCACAGCCTCCAGGTGCATTTCCAAACTCACTCGATCACAGCCTCCAAGTGTATCTACAACCTCACACACATACGGCCTCCAAGTTTGCATGATCACTGCCTCCAACTGCATCTCCACACTCGCTCGATCACAGCCTCCAAGTGTATCTCCACACTCACTTGATTACAGCCTCCAAGTTCGCATGATCACTTCCTCCAAGTGCATCTCCAAAGTCGCACAATTACAGTTTCGAAGTTCGCACGATTGAGGCCTCCAAGTGCATCTCCGAACTCGCTCGATCAGCGCCTCTAAGTGTATCTCCAAATTCGCTCGATTACGGCATCCAAGTTTGCATGATCACAGCCTCCAAACTCGCTCGATCACAGACTCGGAGTGCATCTCTCTGTTTGCTCGATCACTGTGTATTGAAACAGTACAGCTAGAATGCAGAGAGCCCATCATCAACACTCCGCTGCACCTCGCATGGTAACCGAAGGGAATACTTGAGCAAGAGCTGTGCTGGCTCGGAGAGGTTGAGACGATATGAAGGGATACCCGGCCATGATGAACCACACAAATTGCATGGATCTATGAACGCTTTGCAAGAGTGCGTGAGACCAAGGGCTTGAAAAGATAGAGTGTGTATTTTATATAATGCGATGGTGTCTATCCACCCCGGGGTCTCCCAAATATATACTCCCTGTTGCTGAGTCCATATCTGTTATCTCTGTATCTCTGTATGTATATATAGAGAGACACTTAGAAAATACATGCCAGATTATGATGCAGTGAATTTTATGACTACAACAAAGACGAATATGATATATGAAATGGCACGTCGTTGTGGAACACTAAGAACCACTGTGAGAATATGGTACGAAGTCTCCAGCTGAGCTTGCGCAGTGGTCTCAGCTGCTCTCGAAGTCTCCCGCAGACCTGTGCACACGTCCCAGCAGCACCAAAATTTGACTATCCTAATAGTCAAATCTCGTAGCATCCTGAATACACCTCCATAACTGCAGGTGCTTCCAGAAGCACCTGAGAATGCTCTTGCAGAGTATGAAAGTACTTTGCAAAGCTGCAGGGGGGGCTGGGAGCATCTGGAAGTACTTAGAAGCAATGGTGAGGGCTACTGGAGTGTCTGGGAGGTTTGCCTGTGGCTTCCGGACCAATTTACATTATACTGATGTAGGGAATCAAGGTACGACAAGACTGAGGCCAGACAGTATGCCTGCAAATTTACCCCTTGGCCGCAAATTGCGCTAGACAGATATCCAAAGGGAGGGTGGCAGCAAATACAAAGTGACAGGCTGACAAGTACTCTAAATAATATCGCCATAGGCTCAAGGAAAATGCCGGAAGCGAGATATCCGTCCCAATGACAAGTGTGATCTCACTGGCAACATCGTTCTACAAACTGAATAGTGGGCATGTACCAATAGAAACATACCTGAAGCGGTTTAGCCACTGAGAGGACAACAAATGCTGGTGGTGCTGAAGTGGAACACTACAGATGCGGAAGCATCTCTTCCGCTACTGCAGCCAGTGGGACAACCGGCAGACAGCACTCTGGAATACTGTGGGACAGGCCACTTGATGGAAAGTGAGCAGATCCTGGCATGTGCGAATCTTAGAGCATTGCTCCATCAAAAAATGTGATCAAACGGTGATTGATGTCCTGGCAGCGACTGATGTTGGGAAGTTCCTGCCAAAACTACATCAGCAAAATGTATTTCAGTCTCTGGAAGACTCCAGGAGTGTCTGACAGGATGCGGAGTGTAAACTTAGAAGCGTCAATTTTAGGAGAGTATCAGACCCTAGGAGGGCATTCAGGCCGGCCTTCAGAGTAACTGGAATCTCTGATAACTGGTAGAGGAGTTTTTGCGATCTCTGATGACAGGTACAGGAGTACCACGGGAGTGATTGTGATATGTTTGGGAACATGTCGAAGCGCCGGAGAGAAATTTGGGTGCACCTGGAAGTGTCGGCGAACCTATGCAGAAATCACAAACATACTTGACAGATGCCTGGGTTTGAATAGATATTCATTCAATGGATTGCAGCCGTCATCTGAGACTCTCCGGATGTCCACAAACAATTGATTTCCCTCAACGGTGAATTTGATGCATGGGTTATTGTTCGTTATCCATTATGAATCATACTAGCTACCATCTTCTTCAATACTGTATTTATTGCCTCGCAACATTATGCTACCAAAGAAACATGCAAGTGATTCAAACTTACCTGCAGGCACACTGAAACAATAACCCGACCAAATGATCAAAAGATATCAATCAAGCATGGTGTCGATATCATCAACTACCTGTCCCATTTCATCAGGGCGAACGAATGCAGGAACAAAAAAATTGATCAACGTTGCAACGAAGCTGGAGGCACTCCTTGTACTTGCGGATAATTCATACTGGGTGAGTGGCAGAAATTGAAGTCTTATATCGTTTGCCTCGATTTGGAATATCTAACAAGGGTGTAATGTCATTTTAGCTAGCTGTGAATTAAAATTGGTGTTTGAAAGGCAATATGATATATTCGGATGAAAAAGGGGACCAGCTATCAGGAAAAAGAGCAGGGCCAGATGGGAAGTGCTGTGTTGCAGGAGTGCGGAAGGAAAAAGAAAAGTGCCAAATCTATGCTTCGGAGCGCCAATGGGGATTGAGGAGTGTCCAAACTAGCAGAGGAGCACTAAACAGGGGGGGGGGTATGCAGTGCAGAATGAAATACAGGGCTGCCAATCCAAGTAGAGGAGCACCGATGGGAATTGAGGAGGGCTCTCCCAGCGGATGAGCACTGAAAAGAAGGAGGGTGGGTAAGGAGTGCGGACTCCAATATAGAAGTGCCGGTGGGAATTGAGGAGCTCCCAACCCAGGCTGAGGAGTGCAGAAATGGGGGCACAGAGCGCAGAATGAAATAGAGCAGCTCCAATCAAGACTGAGGGGATTAGGGAATACCTATTCCTGTGGAGGAGGGCTGAAAGAGGAGGAATTGACAGCGGGAGGATATAGAAGAGAGTGAAACTAATCTGAGGAGCGCCGACGGGGAATGAGGAGCGCCTATCCTAGCAGAGATGCGCCACATGCTGGGGGGAGCGCGGTTTTGAAGCGGACCACTAATGTGTGATTGATGAGTGCAGTAGCTTCCAGAGTAAAATTTATCATAGGGGATGGACAAAATGTACCACGATATTCATCTTGAGAAAACATAATTGTGGCCTTCATTCCCATGGCATATTCAGACAGCGCAAAATGAATTACTGCGGCTACCAGCGCTAAACCCTGCGTAGTGAGGGGTTGGAAATACTGGGATGTCATTGGCTTGCTCCCCAAGCTATTGGCCGTGAACAACAATTGATGGTAAATTAGATCAAGTACTGCCATTCGCGTGAACCATGATTTCTTATCATCAATGGCCTTGGAGAGATATGCATTGTCAAACAGGATCTCCTTAACCTCAATCCGAAGCTCAGTTGAAGAGCGCAAATGCAACTGGTAACTCCCGAGAACAGTGTGACATGCCCTATCTTCTATCCATCGTCGAATGGTACTTAACTTCAATTTCAACTATGTCTAATTTGGGGCGTAGTCAATATCGTAAATCTGATGAAAGAGCATTAAACAGAAACCAAAACTTACAGCTTCTTGTGTTCGCGGATCGATTTTGAGAGATGGAGCGCTGGGCAATTGACACACTGATGGTGTACCTGCAGGAGCACCTGCTAATGCCCGCTGATGATCCTGAGCTTCAATGGCAAGTTTCGAAGCTTTTTCATCCATTGAGTACTGGTCATCAGATCATATTGGCCATGGAGTCATCGTGAATACAATTGCTTCAATGAACCTCTTTGCTACCTCAAAAGTGGCCATTTGGTGTTGAGGAAAGTTCTGATCGGCGCTGGCCTTGGGATGTCGAGCATTCTGGTATCCACTAGACTTGGATTGCAGCAGCACCTGCGCGGATGGTGTACGGTCAGACTCGGATGATTTGTTGAGGAGGGCTCACTATTGGCTTTCGAACAGTGGTGGTGCCATTGACCCGAGTTGTTTTCAGGAAATTCGAAGCAGAGGGCGTGTAATCACAGTATTGGCACAGCTCCGTTTCTCTGGCAATGGAACCCTTGCAGATTGGAATGACTTTTCCTGGCGTGCCTGGTCTAGAAGTAGGTTCTCCTGCTGGTGAACCAAATCATCTTCGTTGATGTCGGATCATAAGGGGGACTCTCCAGTGTGCTAATGGTCGCTCTCACTTGAGTCATAACCAATGTTCTGATCGGCATCATCATGCTGCTTGATTAATGAAATCGGGGATATTAGTTATCCGCAATATGATGCAAGAAGGCAGATAATTGGAAGGCACACATTTGTGGGGAAATGAAGACTGGCTGCTTTCTTGAATGGGAGTACTCACTCTAGGTGTGCTTCTTGATTCTTCTGTGGATAGTGAATCTTCACCTGGCTGGGCGAAGGTTCCATTTGCTGTATTTAAGATGGGCAGTTGGGGAATGTGGGACAGAGCGTATAAGCAGTGAATATAGAATTAAGTGCAATAAAATAACGGGATGAATGCAGCAAGAAATTGCACATTGTCGAGGAGGATGAAATTCGAGACGTGCCTTCAAGGTTTCAGGAGAGATGACTGCAATGGTTCGTATTCAAGTTGAGAATGGCAGTCCGGAGTTGCAATTTAAGATGTTGTCAGGTGCACCAGAATGGATGGATTTCTAATGCCGAATATTAGCAACTCCTATCAACAACACTCTGTATGGATGCAAGAATTGGAGGTTAGTTAAAAGGCAATGCACCTAGACTACAACCAGACACACCTGAATGAAACGCACCGGATGAAAACTCCCGACTTTCACCAACCCTTGGTGCTGGCCAAATGAAGCACTGAAAAGCTGAATAAAAGTGTGTGCCCCTGCATATGACTCCCTTGTACGAAGTCATTATGCGTGAATACTCAAACATTTGAGGTGACCGCATGGCATAGAATTGGTGCAGCATTGAGAATCTGCAGAACTCGATGTGTGACGGCTGAGTGGCAAGGGGATATACTAAGTGTGCTATCAATTGAGGAGAACTACGAATTTCCGTATGTGGTATATCCGCTGGAAGAACACACATATATTCGCAATAGTCTATTGTATCATGATACTGCAGCTACGTTAGCCGTCGATAACGCAATATCGTAAGCATAACTACCTTTTAATGTGTTCATATAGGCCGTGTCTGCAGGACATTCTTCGCCACATTATTGCAGTCAATGGAGAAGGAAGAGAATTCGGTATACGAAAGAGAGATACACGTATAGTGATACAGTTGTAAAGAAAATATGGTAAGGTACAATGGATGATTCAGGGGTACTCTGACAGATTCAAGCACTCATGGATGCCAAGATTGCTAACAAATGAGTCATAAATTCTCACTCACATTCTGATTTTGCACCTAATATCTAGTAAGTTACACACCATTAAATCACATATTCATTATGAGTCTCAAATACAATATAGACTTACACAAATGTTGACGTTGAAAGTTATATGCTACGATAGTCTGAATGCAAAGTGGGACGTTCTCTCATAGTGGGCAGAGGAATGATGATTGCATGTATGCATGAGGTTCCAGGGAATTGAGATGCACCAAAGATTATAAGGTTATGATAACATCCATTCGCTGGGGATTGCTGGCTCACCTTACTCTGAAAGTGAATTGCAATCTTCAAAGTTGTCTGTTCATCCCTTGACCTTTCAAGAGTCGCTCTCTCCGAACTTCTGTCATGATGGAAATCAGTTGACAAAATCTATTTTCTGATACGAGTTTTGGCGGCCCAATGATACATGTAGTCAGAATTGAGTTAAGTTAGCATTCGAAGCATTTAGAACTTAACCCTCTTTGAGTAAGTGCGGTATATAGATCAGCGGGAGTTGCGGGCCATCATGTAGAGTCTCTGAGCACAATCTGTCTTTTGTGATTCTGGCTCTCAAGCTGCAGCTCTTTTGGCAGAGCTCGATGATGCAGAAGCTAATTCAGGATTTGAAAGCTGAGGTCCAAATATACTACTAGGCAATATCAAGTTAAGTAAGGTTGATAATTGGCCAGGTCTATGCATTTATGATTTAGTTGTGCAGGGCTACCTTCCTCCAATGGACAGTTGACGCAGAGCTAACAGTTTAAGACATTTTAGTGGCAGCCTTCACATCCCGATCAAGCATCGATTGATATATTAGCACAGTGTGAGCGGAATCAGCCACCTGCACCTAAATGTGAAGTGTCTTCAGAGATCACAACCTGTGTGCACAGGGTCCACTGATTCAAAGCCGAAGAAAAGATGATGAGAATGAAGTATACTAAAATAAAATGTACACTATGAAGTGAGGAACATGCGGTTCGGAGGCTTATTGTTATAGTTGCAGCGTGCCTGACCTGGAATGAGACTTTCATGATAAGTAGCCGCTTGCCAATGTTGACCTCATAGAAATCCAAGAACGTCATTCTAGACTTGATTGCAGATCTCAGTTGTGCCTGAACTTCAATCATAGGCCAGGACATAACAATCAGCCAAAGGTGCAGCTTCGCCATGAATACCTGAACTGTGTCCCAGTCTCCGACGCTCTGGGATTGGGATCCCAGCTGTGTCCAAATGACTATGATATTCCTGCACAAGCGGCTGCTTTGCCACGAATAAGTAAGCCCATGTCTCATATTCTGACACAGGAACTCAATAATCGGATAGACTGTGTTGAATGCAGAATGGGATTGGCAATTATGCAGTGACAGTCATGACGATATGTTCCCAAGACTCTCCGGTGCACCTGAATTATGTGAGTATGCCAGCAATAGATGCGGGATTGCCACGAATAAGCGAGCCATGTCTCAAATTTTGACACAAGTACTCAATATTGCCTTGTCAGTCTCCTTGCCAAATTGGATTGGCAAATAAGCGGTGCTGGATCTGTCCTAATGCGACTCAAAACGTATGCCGATAATCCTCCAGTGCCCATGAACTTGAATCAAATGGCAGCGAAAGCTGCGGCTTTGCCCGGAATCAGCCAGTCAGTGTCTCATATTCTGACCCAGCCATTCAATATCGCCATCACTTGCTGTATTGCCAAATTGGGTTGCCAAATCTGCAGTGCACGATCTATCCAAACAAAATTCATGACTTATGGCTAGGATTCTCCAGTGTGCCTGAAAGTGGTTGAATTGTGTATTGTTCACAGTTTTGACTTTGAAATGTCTATGTGGCCAAAGGTCTCCTGTGCACCTCAAATATGCTACTGACGAATGATTCAAGGATCTTAGCTGCATCATTTTTGAAATTCGACTGAGGCCATTTATCATGAGATAGACCAGCCCGGAAACTTGTAATTCAGCGTATCAATTGAATTCATCTCTGATTAGTCATTAAACGTAATAGTCAAGAACGCCAATAAATACTAATGGTAATAATCAAGAACGCCACTGAAATCCCCCCCGAGCAGTTTCTGATTAAAGACACCACCACTCTAACATCAGAACATTGATTTGCTTTTAAATGACAGAGAGACTGGAATGATTTATGCAGTATAGTGTACCATAAAAATGAGGTTTTCACTATTTGTATCTGTTAAGATGATTATGTTGGTTGAATGTCTAAAGAGGCATACGTTAATGAAGCATTCTTAACAATCAACAATGATAGCTCATCTGACTGAAAGTGTCTTCATTATCTGTCAGCTGCTTCGTATGGTCCTGACGAGACTCCAGAATCTGCTCAATCATCAATGTCGTGATGTTTGGTCGACTCATCAAGCTGTGCAGGACTCTCATTGGGGCCACTGCAGAGTGTTGATGGAGATCACTCACACAGTTCTTGTCGTGAACACGACCTGTATTCAGTAACCGTGTATCTGGTACTCTGTTTTGCCCTAACTGGACAACTCGTACAAATGTCTGCCGCAGCTTGTTCAATACCCAAAACTTCTGAGTTATTACCGCATGGTTTGCTGAGGTAAGATTTAGGCCGGTCCCGCCCACTTTGGGTGTTGTTACAAATAGAGAGGGATTGTGTGAATCGTGGAATTTGAGCTGCATTTCTGTGTGTTCATCATTGCCCATTTCTGCATACAGGTAGACAGTATCCAGATGATCCACAAAATACTTCGTTAGCCACCACTTCAAATAACGTACTTGGCCAGGAAGAGGACAAAACAGCACTGCTTTGTGTGGAGAAGGTGCACTGGGGAGAGCATTTTCATGCCTCACTTGATGCGGAAGTAGTGCCTCTCTTTGGGTTGTCTTCGTCAGTTTCGGGATACTCTGCATGTTCGTTGTCAATCATCGGCAGAAATGAATACCTTAGCCATTGGAGAATTGGCGAATCCACTAAAGTATCCAGTGCCCATTCAGCGTACCATTGTCCAGAAACGTTGTTGCGATCATCAGTGTCTCCCAACACTGAAGAACAACCTGCAAGCTACCTTCGATGAACTCTGCATGCTCCCGAGGAATTCCATGAAATGTATAGCTCTAACAGGGCCTTCTGGTTTGGCTGCTCGTCCTCAGTTCACTCAAGATCAATGAGGTGTGCATTCTCCTTTGTTATCCGCACTAGGGGTTTGCTGTTAGCAACTTTCTACTCTGACTACCTCTTTATCGTCCAAGGCTTTCCAATCGGTATCAACCGGTGCGCCACATGCTTCTGAGCTTGTTCGTATTCAGTCCAGATAGCCTGTATCACACTGTTCACTGCGGAATTCAATGCATCTGCACCATGCTTTTCCATCACAGTCTCATCCTCTAGATGGTCAGGCGCACCCGAAAATAGCCACATCGTGTGACAACACCAGTCATAGAGTGAATGGAATCCGGGTGTAGCTGTGACTTGAAATATGAATCCTATTTCTGCATTCATCACAATGGGCCAGTCCACACAGTTCTTAGTCTTGTACCAATGGGACTCATCGAAAATCCCAAAACTCCTTTCATTGTAGGAGAGTTGGGCGTAACTTAAAGATTTCGCCCCAGATGTTAAGGTATTATACGACCCAAGGTGCATATTCCATCAGTTTTCCGGCGGGTCAATACTGGTATTCAGATCCTCATGGATGGGATTCGCATTATCGGCGTGCAACAAGTTATGCAGTTCGAATTCAGTTTGATGTGTCATCTCATCGATGTCATTCTTAATGGTCTCTGCCACTCCAGGCATTGTAACAACCAGGATTGGTTCAAGGGCTGATGCAAGTGCAGGATTTCCATGAGGTGGTGTTGACTGGATCTCCAACAGGCGGCACAGCAAAGAATTCAATCTCTGGAGCGGATACCAGTCCCATTCTTCACCAACAATGCCGGGAAAGTTGTTGTGCGCCAAAATCACCCACTCTTGAAGGGTATTCCCCCATAAAATGGACAGTGGCAACCACATTACATCTTTGTCAGTCACGAATTTGCAAAGCATTGCCGCTGCAATGGAGGTGAAAGTCTTTCTAGGACCCATTTCATCCACTACCAGTGCTCCTGGCAAATCAGCACCCCAAACCCAGCTCCTCACGATGAATCAGATTGCCCACACCTGACGCACCAGAAACATAGTTGCAGGCAGGCCTGGAATTGAATACTTGTGGCCTGAAACCCAGTGATCTGTTGATTGATGAATAGAATGAGCATTCAGCAGCCTGACTGCATCATCAAGACATTTGTGTTCAAATTCATTGTTGATTGTACAGAGAACAGTAGTCAATATTGAGTTGGTATTTGCTGGATGGAGAAGCTCCTCACCATCCTCCACTTGCTCCTGAATCCCCCATGCACCTTGGTTTGTGTTCTTTTCGTCCTCAATGATCTCTGTCATTTGCTGTGATGTATGCTGGGCAGATGGGCTCATATTCTGGTGCTCCTGAAAGTCATCGCAATGTTAGGTGTTTTACAGAGAAGCAACCATTGGAACCAATTTATATGAATGTAATACAATCAATTCTATTCTTTCAATCAGAACTTACATTAATACAAGTATCATTCTCTTGCCCACCATTCTGCTCTCTCTCCTCTCTCCCACCCTCTTCAGAACATTCCAAAGTCTATGTATAATAATTAGCAGTTGCACACATCTTGCCTTAACATGGCCAGCAGCGATTGCCTTCGCTGGTCTAATTACATGGTTGGCAATCTCCTTCCCAGTAGCGCGCTTCATTTTGAACCAAAATATTTTTGCATAGTGTCCAAGTTTCAACTTGAATACATTTGAAAGGCAACAGTTGTATGAAATCTGGCCACATATGGGGTCCATTGTCATTTGCCCATTTGTATATAATTCCAGATACTCTTCGTCCAATTTGTCCTCCTCCAAGGTGAACTTGAACCTCGATGTTAGAATGTATGGCTCTTTTGGGCCTCTGTTTCTGTTGATGAAATTAATCAGCTCCTCCCAGTGCCTCACATTGGTATACGCGGCTTGGAGTTGGTTTTAGGATAGAACGATATCATTGGCATTTGACACCCGGCGAATCGCAACCATAAACGTTGTATTTGGCGATCAGCCTCTAACCATTTGGTTGCCATTTGTCAGGCTCTATTCAGGCGCACTTGAAATTGCCTTTATTTTGATGTAGTCACCTTTTCAACCATGTACAGCAGAACTTCCATTGCAGCACAGATTTTACAAATCATTTTTCTCATAATTGATGGAATTCTGTTGCCAATTGTTCATTCACATTGGCCTACGCAGACTTCGACATTTTCTGATCCCCAAAGGTACCCTTGTTCTTGTATAATTGCTTTGGTGTATCGTCCAGTGCTCTGAGGGATAGGTCAGAGTGATTTTGATGGCTGACAACTAGAGAGAATTCACATACTGCCTACACTGCTTCCATTACCATTTCATCATAGATTGTTTCCACAGGAGTTTTGCTGTCATCCTTAGAGCAGTCAAGAATTGGAATGCAATTCACAGTCCGTGTTCTGATCATGCCCCGAATCTCTTTAAGCTGCCACAAGCTGCTTCTTATCACACAGAATGGTTTTGAGAAGTGCTGGAAGCCTGGCTATTATGGCACTGATGTGAATCAATTGTCAAATTGATCCTTCACATTTGTAGCTTTCAGGTATTTGAGCAGCCAGTGCAATAAGTCTTCAACTAAACCCAAAAGCAGCTGATGCAATTCATCAGGCTGCCAAAGCTGATAGATATTGCAGAGAGGGAATTGCCAGAACTGGTTGCAGCTTGGATGAAAATGAAGAGTGTGCAGAACATCAATAGTTGTTTAGTGCAGAAGGTCCGATTAGATATGTTGATGGCTTGAGTGATCGCATGCTGGACAAGTTAAATGCGTCATCGGCAAACCTTTAGGAATTTCACACATCGGGCATGAGCCATATGGGAGTTGAGCAATCATGCCTTATTCTGGATATCACCCGACCTAGGCCGCCAAAAGAGGATATCATCATCTCTGGAATCGATCAGCATAACTCCAGTTGAAGATCGAAAGAGTATTGTCAAGATTCTGGAGTGTGGACAGCACTGTTCCAACTGGGGAATGCCATGCCTCATCGGTATTTTTGGGATCATTCTGGGGACATGGAATCAGCCCAACAGGAATCCAGGCTCGCTCTTTATGTGTGCCGCGGATATCCTTCCGAATATTATGAGTCATCAGATACCACGGCCAGGAATGCTGATTGCCTGAAAATTTGTCAAGTATGATTTGTCGGATCCACAAATGATCGGCACAATCGTTGCTCCGGCAGAAAGCTGCTCTTGCACATCCCACCACCAGCCGCTGGTGTTCATTTCACTGTATATTGGGCGACTTTCCAAGTCTGCAAGGCACACAGTCTCCAAATTGAGCTGCGCCTGCAATGGGAAAATTGCCAAAAGGAACTGAATACATTGGAAAATATCGCTGTAGTACAATGTTCCGAAGATAGGCGAATAATCTTCAATCCAACATTCATATCCAAGACCAAAATCGATTTCAGAGAGGAGCTTTTGTAGAGCATCTGCAGATTGAAATGATACAATTTTGAAGTTTTCCAGTCCACACCTCACAAGTTGATCGATCTATGTTTTTGTTTGCTGGCTAAATCATTGAGTCTGATGAAAGTCATGTGCTGACAGAAATGGATGCATTGGATTCCATTGTTCTGAGTGCTTGCGATGCTTGTTGTACAATCCAGTTGCTTTGCCATATGCTTTCCCCTCCACATTTTCCACTCCAACTACCTGCCTATGAGCCCTTGGCTTTGTAGGATGAAGGGTACATATCAGATCGGGGGTCTATTGTTTCTTCGACGGGAGCATCTTCAGGTCGTGCCGCACCAGGTACATTGTCTGTGGGTAAATTATTAGTTGACTAGCTCATCGATGGTGATTCAGGTGCACTGACTGAGGTTGAACCACGATGGCTTGCGTTGATCCCATCCTGGAGGTGGTAAAATCGCGTCAGGTAATAGCCCTTCATTCATCGATATTCGGTGAGATTGTTGAAAGTGAGCCTGAAGTCAGCTCTCGTCGAATAATTTTATATTGCAGATAAAGCAGATCATATCTTTGTGGCAACTGTTGACCTTATTCGAGAAATGGTCAGTGAATACGAGTTTCGATGCATCTCAATGAAGCTTCTTCAGCGGGCAATTTAAATCCTCAGGGATACTGGGTTAGCTTATGACATGGACAGCCGCATCGCACGTTGCCAAATGCGGTTGAGGGGGAAAATATCTTCACCTTACGGTCAGTTATCTTCATAAACCAGGATATATATATTATATCCTGCACAGTAATCATGCACATCATCTGCTGATCATTGTTAGCAGAGAAGAGATGGGTTCTTTTGTCATCACTGCATTCACCACCATGGGCCTTAAACTATGTCATTGTGGCATTGAAAGTTATACCGGCACTCGAGCCTCCGAGCAGCTGATAATAATGATAGATCATTGTAATACAATGAATAGATGAGTTTTATAGCTAGCTGTATGCCCGCGCAATGATCATCAAGAACTGATAGGCTGGTAGGATGGTTCCTTCAGTAACGATTCTTGTCCGGAGTGTGGAACCTGCGGAGAGCACTAAGTTTAGATAAGGATCTCAATAGGAAGCATCCCTGTTGCTGCTCGACTCACAGGTCTTTTATTGAATGAGGTTGCAAGGTTGTACACGCACAACTTAAGTGTAATATCCCTAGTCATGCCAACCGTTATACTGAATATAGTTCTTGTTGGGGTCTGGAAATATCATATCTTATCCCATCTACGACCGTTAAAGTCATGGAAGTACATGAAGGTGAGCATCTATCCAATATTCTAGTATATGAATTCGAGCCTATCACAAAGAAAGGCAGGATGTGTGTGATAATGGTTTTTTTTCTCAAGGCCCAGGTTGGTTTCATGAATCAGAGGTGTAATGAAACACCACAGTGCGTGCCAACAGAATGGGATATAAGAAGCTCTTCATTCCGCCGAATGTCACTGCTACCTGTATCATACCAAACCATATTCCGAATTATACTACATCACATCTTACATCTATAGTAGTTTACCACCATCTTTGTTCGCAGAACATGTCAACAAAAGGATCTCCACCGAAGACAGCAAATATGGCTCCACTGGGTGGCCAATTTTTCTTGCAACAGCGCCGTGACAACAATTCAGGATCCTTGGATAATGGTTCACGAAATGCCACTGGCAATGACAGTCTATCTGGGAAACATGCCAATGAATATCATCTGCCACATAGGTATTGTTACCCTCCTTCACAGCAGTCATTTCCAGGCGCACCGTAGTTTTATCACCATTTTTCATTCAACCTGACACACACCAGTCCACAACCAGCCACCAGCTTGAGCCAACGATATTCAGATTATGGGCCACAGTGGCAAGGATATGACCTACACCATGGCCAGTATGGCGATTCTCAAAATTTCCCCAGCAGCAGTTCCCCGGAGAAGTGTTGTCATGTTCTGGTGTACTGAAAGTGTCTCCAAGACTGCCGGGAAACAAACCAGTCAATCAGCCAATATCTTCCAGCTCTACTCCTCCACCTGGACCTCCTTTCGGCCCACCTGGGAGACCTCCCATTAGCCACTCAATGAAACAATTCTTGCCGCCTGCAGAACTGCAGAAAACAGATATCGCAAGGATTGTGGACTTACCCCCATTGCCGGAGATTTCCTACAATAATTATGATGCAGATGATGAGAGTGACATTTTGTTGGACTTCAGTAGTGCAGAACGTAAACCCCCTGTCAGCCAGAAGCAAACTGAATTCTCCTTGAAGCAATTTGCAAAAAGGATAGGGGAGGCTAACAATAGTGCGTTCAACAAGTAGAAGAAAGTAAGGGTGTCTGGGTTTTTCGAAAAGAAGCATCGGTCCATTATCCAGGGGCAGAACTGTTTAAACCTGGCGAGAGATGGACCCCTTTACTGGGAGACAGCCATTGCGCATTGTTTTCGAGACAATTGAAAACTGACTGCCGTTGGATACTTTTGATAACGCCGAATGGATGTGTTGGCAGTGGATGCAGATGATTTTGAAAACATGTGCGAGCGAAATTCGGGAGGCGAGGAAATAGGGAAGGCGACGTAAAATGTAACCGGTGACCGATTTGGGAGAGCGCGTGAGCAAAAAGTCCGAAAGTAACCTCCCAGAGTTGCGTGAGGGCAATCGAGCGATTGAAGCACAACGTGCATCAGATAACTCCTGTCAAACACAAGATTTTCGATAAATCATTCCAACTTCAGAAGCGACAACTATTGAAACAAGTCGAGACTAAGGCAACTGGTCCGAGAAGTACATTTGCTACAAAACTTGCTCACATGATGACTGCTGCTAAAGGATACATTTATGGGGCAGTAAACATGACCACCGACAAGCCTGTAGAATTTCAGGTTCTTCTGTGTGATGCTGAGACTGAAGCCACCAACCGGAGAATCGCTGATACAGACCGCATTGTGAGTCAGCTGTAAAGAGGGATTTATGCTATTACATCAAATGAGCCGATGCGGTTCAGGAAGGAATTCTCCATCCACTTGCTTGGGTTTAAAGCGTGGTAGAATGCACTCAGCATTCAGCAGCTCCGCAAAACTGTCCAACATCATGTAATCCATTTCAATTATCCAAAGATGCATCTTGTGAGCCATATATCAGAGCCAATTCGGCAAATGGGTTCTGGTAACAATTTTACCACCGATATTTCTGAATGGCTACATATCTGCAATGTGAAAGTGGCATAACAATCTAGCAACAAAGTCAATGACATTTGACAGATGCTCAAGCACAGTGAGCGGTCTACCAGTCCTGACTGTATCGAAGAGATTCTCTCCTATCATGTCCTGCAAGGCTGGTACCATATTAACTTGGAAAATGTTTTCAACCTACTATCCGCTGCTGACAAATGGCGAAATACTCCCAGAGCCCATCTTTCACACCTTCAGCATTGTCAGGAGAAGCCATTTTTCCACTCCATGTCACCACAGGTACATTATTTGAAAGAAACTAATGTTCGTGGAGTGTGCAGAAGTATCAAATTAATCCCACTCAGTGATGCATCAGAAGATTTTGGAATTCCCCACTTTGGACAGCTATTCAGTTCACAAATTGAAGAGGACTGGGGACATGAAGTTAGTGGACTGGTGCTCGGATATGATCAGAATGTACTCCTCGAAAATATATTGATTAAACTTCAGAATGGGCTGTCGTACTATGGTCAACCATTTCACTACCCTACATCTGTTGAGCATGTGGGACTTGTTTGCAAGGTAGAATATACCAATGCCTACCAAGGGATCATACCTGAATCTTGTAACATCTGGGTCCAATATAGGGAAAGTGACCTTGATAGCACATTCCAAGGCCGAGTTCCTTCTTTTCCTGTATTATACTTTAGCTGGACTCCACCAAATCAGATCCTCCAATTTCTGGAGCACTTACCCACCGGTAAAACGATATTGACCTTTTCTAATCGGTGCAAAAAGACTGAACAATGGAAATTACATCCTCAAGTTGAAGAATATGTAGTGGTGATTCCAACAAAGTACAAAGATCTGCATGATTGGGCTATTTGTGTTGATGGGGTCATCCAGGTTGTCAAACGGACAGAGGTGATGCATATTGTACGTGTCAGCAATTATTGGACCGGCACATCTAGTGCGAGAGAATGCTGCATCAGACAGGATCGATAGCATATGGCTTGTAAATCATCATGCGGATTTAGATACCGACGGAACTGTATATTACGTTACAATGCCTGAATCAAGGAGTGCAGAAGGACAATAGTTAATTAATTGAATTATACTGTTTGATATAACTATTATAATGATCACTCCCGGAGAGTACGGCTCCAGGTTTGAGATGCACTGGAATAGTCTTGTACACACGGCCAATACTCCCAATAGCTCCAAAATTTGCACCTTCCAATTGTTTGATTTTGCAGCATTTCGAAGACAACCATACATTCTTCAGGATATTTCTTTACTATTCCAAACCATTGAGGAGCACTGGTGAAGTAGTCTCAGAGCACCTCAGAGCTCATCGCTTTACACCCAGCCAATCTGGGAGCATCTGGGAGCATCTGGAAGGATCAGTGTGGCTGTTCAGAGTTGCTGAGTTGTTCAGTTGTGACTTCCAAACCATTTTACATTTTGCTGATGCTTGAAAAAATCCCAGGCATGAGGAGACAGGGGTAAATGAGCCCAGGCAAGAAGAGCCCGGGCCGGAAGGGCCTGGGCAGAAAAAACACCGGCAGGAGAAGACTGGGCAGGAGCAGTCTGGGCACGAGGTGATTGGGCAGGAGGAGTCAGGGATGGAAGAGTGCGGGACGGTGGTGCTGGAGTGGGAGGACTATGGGCAGGATTAATGGTGCTTGGACCGGGGGCAGTTTCTCTGTTTTTCGGTTCATATCTTCGTTCTTTCCAATTGTGTGTACGTGATTGATTATCCTTTCTCACTGGGGACAATGGGTAGCAGCTGGGTGCTGCATCATCTTGCTAGTGTGCCCGGAGGTGTAGGGCATATCATAGGCTTTGTCATACTCTAATTAGGGTTAACACAGTATGTACAAAACTGAACAAATACTACAGCAAACATCGAGATATTCTCCCGTGGTTCATTCGGAATGGGCAGGGGTCTAAAGACTCTAAACATTAAATACCTTGAACTACCAGATCATTGGTAACTATTACAGTTATATACCAACTGGCTGACATCTAGCCAGATCTTGATCCACTAATACTGGCTTTCCCGGAGATGAATGGTTTTCAGTTGTACTGGATGTCCTGTCAATCCCTTCTCATGCTGTTTCTGTATTAAACATTCATACAGGGCATTACGTTTTGGCTTCTACACATTCTCTCAATGTTGTATCCTCCCATCATCCTCTGTCTATTCTGTGATTGTGATTTCTTTTGACTCACCTTTTGTTCGGATTGCCACCAGTATCTTCACTTGCACCAGGTCTGTTACATATGCCTCGGGCATAAGAGCAGGAGTAGAATGAAGACCCTTGGTAGTGGGGCAATCAGCCAACAAATGCATTTCTTTGGGTAGGTTCTGCACCTTTCGAGCCACCTATTTCATATTTGTGAATCATTTATCACTCTCCTTGTGGAGATCTTCCGGCCACCTCATCACAGCCTGCGCTTTCCAATTTGGCTTTGCTGGTTTAAAAACCATCTGATAGGCAAAACAAGATAATAACTCCGGCCATCATGCCTGTCTCCAAATCCAATAACATCATGGTTATAAAGTTCTCTGCATCTTCAGAATTCGTCTAAAGTTGAATTGTGTACAGTGCCCCTTTGCATTCTGGTCTCCATTGCTCAACTGCTTTAATAATTGCCATGAGTTCCTTATTCTATATATCATAATTGCATTAAACCAGTGTACATTTCTTTCAGAAATATGGTACCAAGTGCTGAACCCCTTCGTCATCATATGTAGATAGTACTCAAGCGGCAACATCATCTGAGTCACCTGAATGAATGATCACCTTGCTTTCATAGTCAACGTGTCGTAGCACTGGCACTGTTGTCAAAGCAGTTGCCATTTACACATGAGGTAATTGTGGTTCTGAGTTCGACCTAAAAGGCTCATCCTTCTGCATCAGCATTGTCGGATATTCTGTAGTTCTAGAATACTCAGAAATAAACAGTCAGTAATAATTGCCAAACCTGAAGAATTGTTGTACTTCAAATAGATCATTCTGCCTGCCATTCTTTTGTTTTCTTTTCACAGCTGCAATTCCTCAATGCCTCTACCTTGTCCTTATCCATTGAGGTTCCTTTTGCTGATATAATGAATTCTAGATATCGCAAAGATTCCTTATGGAAGTGGCATTTTTCAGGCTTTAAATGGAGTCCAGCTTCCAGAAGGCATTGCATAACCCACATAACATGTTCCACATATTCTTTCTCCCAATTACCGTATCATAAAATATCATTAAAATATGCCGATATTAAGTTATGTAAGGCCTCTCTTATAACATTGTTAATGTAGCCTTGAAAATCCACAGAAGCGTTCATTAATTCAACATGCATAACTGTAGGCTGGAACAAGCTATATATAATCTGGATGTCTAACTTGTGTTCATCCCCTTTCTTGATCCATAACAGCATACATGCCCTGCACACAGTAAGCTTCATATATATTCATACTTTACAAAGAAGATTCAATGTTTCCCATATCGGGGGAAGACTGTACCAATTGTCAACAGTTTCGCTGCTTATGTCACTCTAGTCAACATAGAAACATAATCCTGCATCCGGCTTCTTTGCAACAACACTGGAGCAGTGAAAGGTATCGAAGATTGACATATAAAGCCTTCTGATATATTCTCCTCAAGGCACTTCATAAGTACCACCAGCTCCACTTTTGACATTGAATAAGGAGGTTTACAAGTAGGTGTCTCACCTTCCTTCATGTGTACCTTGTAATTGATGCCTGACTAATGTAGTGGAAGTTGATTTCCTAAAACCGCAATAAACAGCAGTAGGAACTCATAATACTATTCGGGAAGAATCTGATTTTCAGGTTGTTCCTTCTGGTCGTTTTCTTCAATAGCCTTATTAATGTCATATACTGAGGCTTTAAACATTGTCAGCTTCCCCTTTTTAACTGTCTGGAATAAGAAGACCCATTAAGCATTGCAATATTTCCTCGCAATGGCTGTTGTGGTTGTATCTGTTATTTGAATACATGCTTCCCTGGAGTGTAAACCAGTTCCCAAGGCTCCTGTGTGACCCCTTGGACTGTGACAGATGCATTATGGCAATGTGAAATGCCATGTTGCCATCCAAACATAATCATATATGATGCGAACAGTACAGCCACATCCTGCAGTTGTAGCCAAGGGATTGTGACAAAAATAACAAACTGCCTGTACTTCGTAACAATCATGTGTAACATTTCCTCAGGATGTCAAATCACCATCCGACAATAGTAATATGTGTAATTTCCTTTCGTACTAGGGGTCGTCCGTCGATGACCTCAACTTGGCATTTCACTTTCAACTTTCGAAGTGGTATCATCTGATGGCAGGAAAAATCTGGATCCATACATGGTACTCCTGTTGCTCCGCAATCAATCAACACATCTGTGGGTATCTTTTGGGTATTCACAGTCAACTTACAGGTTATAACTAAATGTTTTCCCAACATTGATTTTTCTAATACCTGCACATTGCAAACTCAATGACACGAAATTCCCAAACATTGTAAAGCACCAAAAACAATACGATATCCATCAATCACGATGTCATCTTTCTTTGACTGACGTAAGTTTCTCTTGATTCCTTGGAATATGACCTGGTTCCTAATTTGTTTACTTCTGCTCCAGTCACCTTGAATGTCTGAGCCCTTGATTTGCCACATAGTCCGCTGCACTAGGTAGTGTTAGCAACAGGTCCGTGTAGCCCACCAGCTGTCCAGGTTCGGACTGCTCAGACAGTTCAGTTCGGTTCCATATGGGTCCAAACACTCAACCTGCTGCTTCTTGGCACACCAAACCTGGACCCGGATACATCAACCCACGGATTTTGCCACGTTAGGCTGGACCTGTCAGATTCTATCCCAGGATCTGGTTATCGGGGTTTTCTATTTATGGTCGCAATCAGATATCCTACTGCTAATCGCAAAATGTTAATATTGGTACATCATTGTCCTTTTCTATTGCATTGGCCACCTGTATAATCAAAAACAAGAGAGATATGCTCCCTGACCCATCATGAAGAAGAGAGTCAACAGCGGGTCAATATTTTTTGGTCTTGCATCTTGGGTAATCTGGTTGCCAATTGGATACAGACATTCATAAATGAGGTAAAGGCTGCATTTAAATGCAAAAGATAAACCCACAGGCTCCCTGCCCCATTTTCAAAATTTGCGTCAACGGAGCGTTAACAATGTTTGGCCATGCATCATTGTTCATCTGCATGGCGACTGGTTACAGACATTCATAAATGACAGATAGGCTGTCTGTATAAGGAAAACAGGAAGCGACATGCTCCCTGCCCAATTCTGAATGTGCGCATCATCAGAGCATCGATGATTTTTGGTCTTCTAAGTCAGGTAACTGATCAGAGACTTGATCATTGCAATGCCTACAGAAAGTATTTTCCACCTTGAAGTGCAACACCGCCAGGTACAACATCGCTACTATTTCCTAACAATGAGTGTCAACGAAGCGTCAACAATATTTAATCTTGCAAGTGAGGTAATTGCAGATTGACTTTGTCGTTGTTATACATAAGCGCAGTACTGGCCGCCTATATAGGCCAACCAGAACGTGACATGCTCCCTGCCTGATCTGGAAAATGAGTATGAACGGAGTGTCAACAGAACGTCAACAATTTATGGTCCTGCAAGTCAGGTAATTACATCGTGAATTAGTCATTGTTATATATAATCGTTGTATTGTCTGCCTTTCTAGACCCAAGAAATAGCTACACGCTCCCTGCCCATCTTGACAATGATCATACATTGAGCGACAACCATTTTTGGTTGTGCATCTTGGGAAATCTCAGTGGCAAATGATTACAGTCATCTATAAACTGGAGGTTGGTAGCCTGTATGGGCGAATAAGCGGGGGATGTGCCTGTGACAGCCTCCTCGACAGTCACAACTTAATTCATTGTCAAGGCTGCCACTCAGTAATGCTGAGCATGCTAGCCTGTAAAACCAGTCAAAACATTGTATATAGGCATTAACAGCCACATCGCTCATTGATTAACTATGATACAAGGCCAAAATTTGTTGATGCTCCATTCATGCTCATTTTGCCACGGGAGTATCCACAATATGCAACCATTCACTCTGGCATAGGATTGCAGTAATGGTCTTTTGGCAGCCATTCTATCCACTTTGTGTATGTTCTCCTTTTTCACTACATTGTTCTTCAATAATACATATAAGTATATCCTGTGAAATATACATTAAAGTGTCTGCTAATTGTAGATAATGATAATACTGAAAAATCCCGTTCCCTTCAATCAATGCTCGTATTCACTGTCAGGTTCGCTCACAAGGCTGCTTTCGTCTGCCAAATGGATATTAGCTGCATCACCATGCAGCAGATAGTGCACTAACCAGTGGATGGTCTTTGATCAGTCAGCAAATGTGGAATAAAATCTTTATCGCGCTTGCGATCCTTGGCATATGCATCATGATTGAAAAATTGAGTGTTTGGAAGTGGAGTATGTATATACACATATCCAGGTGGTGCACCTTCTATTTCACAAATTTGACTTCTCTCACTGCCTTCAGGTGGCACAGGGGACGTTCCGGGCCGAGGTGGGGCTGGCTGTGATGGAGGTTCACCTGTGCCTTTGGGCCTCCAGCGTGACTGCGAATACCTTCCTGTGCCATTTTGGCAAAGAAAGCAGCCGTCTGTTTGATTTTCACAAATCATTGCTGCGTGTCTTTCTATCGCCGCCTTCACCTTTTTATGACCAGGAAACTCAACTCCTCACTTCTTTTCTTCTTGGACTTCGGCGCAAGGTTTCTTGTTGAATTGTTGCATTTCCTCTATTACGGCGTGCGAAAACCCTCCTGTGGCCATTTTGGCCATATTCAAAGCAAAGTGCGTGTTGGACTGTTCAAGCTGTATCCGCCCTCCTTGCCTTACCATGGTAGCTGACATGTTGAAAACCTACAAGACATTAGTTGCTGCTTCTAAAAGTGAGATTTGGCAATTACCTCAACCATATACGACTGCGTAGCCCGCTCAAAAGCGTTGAAATCCTTTTTCGTCCACTCCCGGGGATGTTTGTCACAAAATTTGTATGCGAAAATCCTAGAACTTACAACATCATGACGCTTGATTTTGCGGACAGTGCGGACAATTGCGAAGGCTGACAATGGAGATTTCCCATTACGGGCAACGATTAATTGGTCACATAGCTCTCTATTTACACCAGCTGTTCATTATATAGTTAGTTAACCGCCATTTACAGTGCCATGCAGTTACTCACATCCGATTCCATGCTCCGTCTTATTCTTGCCGCATTCAGTTTTACGTACCATTTTTAAATGTACGATTCGGGTTATATTTTCGGTGCCTGCAATTGCCACGTCGCGGTGAACTATGTGGTGTCTGCATTGCTGCTGTTTCTCAGCTGGTGGTGCATGGGACGAAGCGCTTGTCGTTCTGCTTGATTCAGATCCAATTACACCTGGCTGAGGTGTTTGTGGAGCAATATCATGCTGTTATGGAAAGGTGAGGTAGATGACAACGAAAAGAACTGGGAAGTCCTAAGGAATACATAGATACCTACATGTCAAAATGGAATGAGTAACAGCCAACTTGCATGTTCTATTCAAGATGAATCCTGCTGCATATAGCTGCAAGTTACAGGGGATTCTCACAGTCCCACGATTTGCAGTAAGTCGGTTAGATGTTGTGTGTTTGTTTCCAGGTATAAATTGTTCTGAACGACAGCTGAAGTCTCGTATTTGATAGATTTAGAAAGGATATTCTTTGACAGAAAGGAAGTCGGGTGATGTTTCTCTCAAGACATCGCCGGGATCTGACATGAATCATATGCTAACGATCAAGTCATGATGCCAGGTTAGTATGCCTATTCCCAATAAAATGACGGTTGAAACGCAGATATTGCTTTGTTCAACTTGATCAAGCCTACCAACCTTGACATACAAGACGCAGCCTGCCTCCACATAGTCCATATCTTGCAACATCCATCAGCTCGCCCAACAACAAGGTCAACACAAGATACAATGGACCGTGCTCCGAAAACGAACCTTTGACTACCTCCGGCAGGCAAATACGGCCAATTGACCAAGAAATTCACACAAAGACATCATGAAGCGAATGAAGGCAACAGTGGCTTAGAGGCAGAAAGAGTCCGAGCATTGGGAGCATTGCGCAGCTTGAGATCCAACAAGAAGGTTTCGGCTGAAAAAAGACGAAAAACACACTTTTTAAGCGATGAAGAGAAAGACAAATAGATTGAAGATCATGTGGATGGAGTGACCGCTGGAGCAAGAGAGTGAGTTGATGATGCTGAGACAGCAATTATGCAAGAGCAAGAAGATATGAGAAATGCTGAAAAGGTACAACCGACAACCAGAAAGCCTGAAAACACATTCGAGGAGATGTTGAATGCTTTCGGAGACTGTCTGAGCGATCTTGCAAATTCGAATGATTAGGAGGATGGGGAAGACGAGCAAGATGAAGTGGACACATAGTTTTGCATGCTAAGCAAACATGATGAACCTGGCTGGGTGATGGGCACAATCTCCAAAACAGTACTGTACCGCATAGAGAGTTTCAGCAGAAGCAGATAAGGCTTGACAAACTGCCACAACCGGGATGGGGGGATGTGGCCGACTACTTCCGTGAGAAAGATATGAATTACAGGACGGCCAAATTGATGTTTCCTGCCATTGTAAGACCTCAAACAGACACGACTGCAGCCAGACCATTACCAACAACATTTGGAGAGCTTCTGCTGCTGACTTGGGATATTGTCCCACGACAATCGCAGATACTGCAAGAGACATCTCGACCTGGAATTAGTCAAATGAGGCTGGGTTCAGAGAAACACAAGTCTCACAATGACATAAGATCTCACTTGCCTGATGCGGTGGCTAATTCGTCACCGGTTGAGAATGCGAAGACTGCTGAACCTGTAAGCTTTGACACCTACATACAGCGGCACTAGTGAATTACAAAATAGAAATCGGATTCGGAGGAAGACAGGGTGATGGCTCCAGCGTCACCGGAGGTATAGATAGCCAAATTTGTAATACTGACGACGTAGCTCTGGTAAAAGCAATGTGTAAACCGATTTTGCTACGGGTCAGCTATTGCTGGATTTCAGTGACCAAATTGTGCAACATGATAAGTCGTCAGTGTGTTTGCAAGAGTCGTACAGGACATGCAAAACTTCTAGACTCTGAACCAGGTTGATCAACGACCAACAAACGGTATATTGTCTTACCAAGTATGGGTAAACGAGAAAGCAAAATATAAATTTTCAACGAAATATACTAACAATGTTTAAGTCAGTGATGTCATACGACTCATCGAAGGAGCGGTCAATTCACAACCTGATCCCGCATGAATGACAGCCCTTATGCTGCATCAATCCATACATCCAACTGCATAACTCTCCACTCAGACCTGCGGCACATGGTCGAGATGTTAAAAACTGCTCTTGGTACATCATGGAAATTGAGGAGAATGAGCAGGATAAGGAATGGTGAGGTAGTCATGCTATATATATCTGCAACTAGTGGATGGATTTTTATGCCGTAAATTGCCAGGTGAAAGCGCTGAAATGTTTTAGACCTACTTCATTCATCGTCCAGATGACATATATTGTGGTGGCTCGGAAACTGGGTGGTCTTGAAGCTTGTGGATGCATATGATTATACATAAAAACGTTCTGTTGGCTGTCAATAATGACAGTATGGATATTGCGTACAATTATTGAGCACCCAATAACTGATAGTATGTCACTAAACTGAGTGTCAACGATCTAGAGTCTGACCCATTCAGCAATCACAGTGCTGCATAGTCACATCCATCCAATGAGGAAGTATTAGCCATCATTATAGCTCAAAAGGCAAGTGACATGCTCCTTCGCCCATCTTAAAAATGAGCATCAACAGAGCGTCAACGATTTTTGGTCTTGTATCTTGGGCAATTACTGGGCTTTGCAATGGCATTCACCCATAATCACAGCATTGGCCGCCATTATGGGCGACAATGGTAGCGATGATATCGTTAGTACCTTCTAAAACTGGGAGACAATGGAGCGTCAACGTTTTTGGGTCATGCATCTTGGATAATCAAATGGCTATGCAGCGGTGTCATTCTGTAATCAAAGTATTTGCAGCCCTAATGGGCACAAATGCAAGTGACGATATCGCTACTACCTCCTAAAAATGAGCATCAATGGTGGGTCATCAATTTTTCGTCATGCATCTTGGATAATCAAAGGGCTATGCAACTACATGAACCCATAATAGTACTATTGCCCGCCTTCATGGGTAAAAATGCTAGGGACCATAACGCAACTGCCATCTAAAAATGAGCGCCAACGGAGTGTCAACAGTTTTCATGGGGCTCAATGAGTTGCACAGCAATGAACTGCACTACGTGGGGACTAAATGGAGTTATTAACGGTCAGTCTTCTCTGTATGTCCTTGTATTGAACTTTATATATATGCATGCCATGTCTCACAGAACTGACCTTTTTATTGCTTGTAGCTCTAGAGTCAATATTTAAGAACCAGTTTATCACTTTACAGTACCATTACTTTTGACAGCCATTCAATTCGACTTACCCAGGTTACAAACCCGTGCAGCGATGTCCAATTCAACATCTTTAAATACCTCGTTGGTGGAGGTTACGATATCTCGCAACACTGAATGTGTCTTTATTTGTGATTTGAGTGACCTTACATTACAAATGATAGTCCATGCGTGGTGGGCATCTATAAATGTAGGTTTGAAGAGTCCAGTTGGTTGGAATTATTCTAGACATGAGCCTTGGTGGCAATTCAATTTACACTGCGGTATTGAAGAGACCGGAAGCCCAGGAATCATGTGTATCGTTTGTCATCAAGTTCTTCACCCTCCATTCGAGTCTGGGACCAGGTCAATGGGGAAGTACTTGCTGGCAAACGCACACATTACAACGTTGAACAAATTAACAGATTCGGAAGTTACTGAATTTACTATTTCAACAGTCGATGCAACAGCTTTGGCCATACTGAAGCGACAAGGAAGTCTTGGAATTCTAATCACAAGTTCACAGCAAAAATTCATATTTGACATTTAGGTTTTATTTATATTGACTGAATTGACAGACAAAACACTCCAAACTTGCACCAAAGGACTTTGATACTGCCGAATTTCACAAACACAGCTGGGATCACCTGCTCATGTTAGGATTTGTTTTGGCCCACATTCCATTGAATGCAATATCAAACCTCAAACTACAACAGTCATACAATGTGTTATGCAGTGAATTGGCGCTCCCATCTGCCAGCACACTGAGCAACATTTGCCAGAGGGAATACTCACTGACAGTGTATCCAATTAAGAAGCAATTGCCATCAAGAAATAAAGCTTGTTTAACTTTAGATTGGTGGACATGAACAAACAAATTTGCCATAACGTCGGTCATTGTTTGCTATATGGATCGCAATTGGTCATTGCCAGATGTACAACTCGCATTCAATGAGGTTGATAGCCTATCGTTTCCCTATTTCGAAACCTGATCAAGGATAATAGGTCAAGGGTCAACATGCTAGAGCATGGCTAGCCGTGCATTTGTAGAAAGTGCTTGATTGTGTTGAGCTTACTGACGGCCGTTTCCTTGGAACTACAACTGAGAATGCTTTCTCATATTACTGAGTGACTCGTGAATGACAATCAAACCTCGAGGCCCCCGGAATCGAGTGGCATGCTTTGACAAATCACATAACGTGCGTGGCGCACGTCATTCAGGTTGCACTAGGTTCTTTCATGAGCAGTCTGGGTGTGAAAGACTACACCAAGTCTTGGAAAGCCCATGAGCGCGATCAGCAATTTGAAGAGAATGAACGCATAGATACTGCGAGGATTAAAATACTTCGAAAAGAAGGCAATGCTAGAATTAATATAGTGTCTGCCCTGAGACCAGGTTTAGCAAAGATAATTGGGAAAGTACATATTTCAACATATTTTGAATGTCCTGAAACTGAGCATCAAATAGGAGAGAATGCTTGTTGTATTAATTATGCTGCCACCTGTTCGTCGAAATGAATTCGTTGACTGTCATAAGGCCAGAAGGCGAATCGCAGTAGTACCTATTATGGATGTGAAGACATGGTGGAATTCGACACTGGAGTTGCTTGAGTGGGCCTACCAAGTACGACAATTCACCCGCGAGTGGCTCGAGAATCCAAATTACAGTGAATACTGGCCACTCTATACAACACAAGACGAATGGACCATCGTCAAGTATGTCATGGAAGTGTTAAGGCCATTCCGGTAGTGAACGCTTTGGATGTCGAAAATGCATACTGTTACTCTGCATCACCTCATCACTGTCTACAATGACATGTTAAATCTTATGGATGGCGTTATGCCAGCTTTCGCTAAGAAGAAGACACAATGGAAGGAAGACTTATTCTTTGCGGTGAAGTTTGCGCGCCAGAAACTGTCCAAATATTATACTGAAGTTACTCCTACGACAGGTATGCTTCTCATTTCAGCACTTATCCATGCTCCTTGTCAGAAGTTGGGATCATTTAGGACGTTGGACAGGGGAATCAATATTAATCCCGAAGACGAGACTTCGTATACTACCCAATCCAAAGAAGCTTTTATGAAGTATGTGGACAATGAATAGTGTGCCAAACATCGAGGATTGCCTGTTGTCAAACCCGAAAGCATACCAATGAACAATCCTTTCTCTTCCGCAATGCCTTCGAGATCAGGTCAATCATCATAGAATCCTGATGTTTTCTCCAGCGATGATGAAGAATACATAATGACGAAAAATGTGGCCGAAATGACACCCGGAAGGAGCGATCACGCAGCACAATTCCTGTCAGCTGCAAGGCTCTGTTTGAACTTACCGCCTGAATTACCTCAGAACTAGAGGCTAGTTAATCGGAATCATAATGATTAACACTCCGACCCTATGGAGTTTAGCAGTACATTTTGGATCCCGGATAACACCAACTGGTGTTGTCAACAAGAGGAAACGCACTCAAAGTACGCTGATCTCTCCAATGTAGCAGGCGACATATTCTCGATCATACCACATGGTGTTGGAGTGGAGGCCAGTGTTTCCCTTGCGCGAGATGTGATTGGCTACAGGCAGTCAAAAACCACAGGCGAGACCCTTCGCGAATAAGTTGTTGAACAGCAGTTTGCTCAAGCCAATAATGGGTTATTGGCAGGCGATGACCCAGCTTTGGATACTGCAAATGCTTATAACACCTCGAAAACGAAGAGAGAGGCGGAGCCAAACAAGTTGCACTGAATGGCCAAGGTCCACAACCTTTTGGAGATGTGGCAGCACAGCCAAATCCTACATGTTACACAGAACGAATCTCGGGCTCAAAATAAGCAAATGACTGCCGTTGGATACTTTTCAGATACTGCAGAGATTGTCAAAGCGTCCTGGTCAAACTTTGAACATGATGGTGCAGCTGCATTTAAATCGTCGGAAAGATCACCTGTGCCACCAGCTTTGTCTGGAAAGGACCTCCCTGGAGGATGACCTCAAGAAATGAATGTCCGCCAAATCCAATGAATCGACCATCATCCTGCCGAACTTGATGAGGATAGTGCACCAGGAAGCATTTTGGACACTGAAAATTGGCTTGACTGGTATCGGGACTTGGATAATTCAACCGACTGCAAAGACAACTGCGAGGCAGACAATGAATCTGACATAGACCTAGACAATGCAATCGATGATACGGAAACCCCAGTGGAGCAGAACGTTAGCACCGCATCGATTGTTCCCGGATTGCTTTGGCCAAGATGGAGGTCAAAGCAAACAGAGGAAAAGGTGTTGATGACGGTCAATACAATAGAAAGGAGGAGGAATAAGGGGATCAAGATAAAGTAGGACAGACTGGGTCCATGTATTTTCACCAGGTTCGTTATATAGTTTGACCAAGAATTTCATTTAGAGAGAGATTATGGGAGAATATTGAGCAGTCGCCAGTGAATATTGATTAATCAACAGTAGCATAGCGGGCAAAATGAATCATTTGGCTAGATGTATAAATTTCAATATGATGGGAGCGACCAGTGCAAGAACATTTCTGGGCTCGGCTTTGCCAAAGGGCCCAGTCTCAATCCGGCGAAAAGACAACCAATAAGTTCAGATAAGTATGAATGCAATTATCGATGGCAGCACATTTGAATGAACAATACATTGAAATGAGCATCAACGGAGTGTCAATGAGTAGTGGTCTTTTATGTACGATAATTGACAAGTGATTCGGTTGCTGCTCTGCATAACCAACCTATTAGCAGCCTTTATAGGCAAAATAGCAAATGACACGGTCACTTCCCCATTCTGAAAATGAGCTTCAAAGGAGCGTCAATGATTTTTGGCTTTGCATCTTGGGTAACCTAAGCGGCGATTGGTTGCAAACATCCATAAATGAGATATTGGCCGCCTTCAGAGGCAAAAACAATATCGACATGCTCCCTGCCCCATTCTGAAAAGGAGCGTCAATGGAGCGTCAAAAATTATTGATCTTCGCTATTCTAAGTGCCACTTTATGGCAGGAATTCATATACGATGTGCTGGCAGCCTTTTCATCGCAAAGTGTACATGACAACAACATTACCACATCATAAATATAAGTGTCAACTGAGTGTCAACAATGTTTGGTCTTCAATAATGGGTAATCAAGGCATTGTGTGGATATATGTGCTCATAACAGTACTATTGACCACCTTTCTAGGCAAAAATATGACATATAAAAGGAAAAAGACGGATTCCAAAATAATCAATATCGCATACTGCAAAACATGCAAAAAGAAATCATTGGCTGCTGAATGCCTGATTTTGATAAGATACTATCAGCAAACTGCAAAAATAAGAGTATTATATGAATCTACAGATGGACCTGCTGGGCAACCCACTGACAACCGATCCAATTCAGACTGGTTGGGAGATTTGCATTGAACCGTACCTGAATTGACGGTTCAGGTGTATTGACAACCCAGACTGCCAATTTGGTCACAGTTCAGTTCTGACCCGGACCTGGACCCATAGCGACAGTCTGGAACTGTTGCTTACACTAGTGCTGTGGTTAAAATCACCACAATACAGATACCATGCAGTAGCAAACCTATTTGCTCATTCCTCTGCCGAAATCTATCATTCGCGTACAGAGCAATCCATCGCTGCTCGTCACCTCAATCAGGGAACTATTCCAGCTGTACCTTCTGTAGAATTCTTCAGAGGGGATGGGAATTTTGGGGCGTGGTAGAATACTAGCTGTACACCCATCATCATCGCAGCCGTTTCTGACTGGTGTGGTCATATCTGAATATCCTGGTTCTGGCACAGTGTCGCGAATACAGGAAGTTTCTCAGGTGTGTCCCTATACTGGAAGGAATCCTTCATTTCTTCTGAAAGTCCCATTCTGGGGGTATTCTGCAGAGACAAGGGATTCCACTTAAGGTTGACAGCAATTATTTGATACTTAGCATAATACTGAAAAGGCACTCAGTTTGTTTGTATAATTATATGGATATACTGTTCCACAATGGCTGCTCTGTCTAGGCCCCGATAAGCTACTGCTAGGAGTTGTATAGATGCTGGTCAATCCCCCAGACATGTCATTCGGTCTTCCCAGACATGTGGAAATATTTGTCCTAAGGCTATACTTTTCAAGCGATTGAAAGCATACCACATGTTGGACTGTTCATCAGGAAAACTGCAGGGTTTGTGTCAGATAACCATACAGAGGTGCTCAATCGAGCCCCTGAAATGTCTGGGAAGTCTGGAAATTTCTGGCCATTGTCCTGCAGTTTCTGGAGAGCAGCTGGTGCCGACCCTGCCGCCAGTATCAGCGTATAGGCACATTGCATTGGGACATTGCCCACTATCTGTCCAGATACCTGTACGTCCCGGGTCATCCCGGCTGGTCTTACTTGTTGTTCTGCCGAAGGTCTGGTTGCCGCTGGTCTTCTCGTGGATATTGTCTGCTCCTGTTTGACTCTCGGCATCCTCATGTGCATTTCGGAGTGGTATCAGGTCGGGAGCAGGAACTGCCAAATCTTCATGTCTGTAATCTCATACTGTACCCCACGGGCCATACTGAGTAATCACACACAATTGGTACCATTCCTGTGTGTTCCATATACTGAGCCATCTTGAGCAACACCTGTTGGCGCTGCTGAAGTCTTTCCTGGCTTTCCATGAACCTGATGAGTCCTGCAGCAATAATCAGTTGTTCTCCAATCACTGCCAGGTGGTCAGTCAACCCCTGAGTTACCCAGTCATGGTGATTTGATTAAAACATCTCAACTAATTAAGCACTTCTACTAGTGCCAGTTGTATGCATCAATCTCGGAGGGCATAAGAACTGGAGGTACTACAACAATCAGTGGAATTCCAAGAAACTTCGCTGTTGTTGCTGCTGCTAATGAGTGTCCGACAGTAGAGTAAATTCCTGTTCCGAGAGGTCTTTCCCGAGTTCAGGGTTCCTCCAGATCGCAAGGGAACTAACAATGTTCTCTGAAACATCTTATCCAATGTTTTCAAACCTCTGGGTTGATAATGTCCAGACCTCCGCCCTCTCTGTCTTCCTCTGTCCAATATAAATTCGAAGTGCACAGAACAGTCAATTCATCCCTAACATATTATTCCAAAGGTTCTTCTCGGAAAGTTGTTGCAAGTATGGCTTCAATACTGGTAAAAACGTAGTCGGGATTAGGTTCAAAACAAGACAAGGAGTTACGGCAAGTTCAAACCAATTTCATTCAGAAGTACTGTTACTGTGGTACTTTGGCATCGACATATGATGATCAGTGTGGGCACGGACGGATAGGGAACCTGGTATGTCTTGGTAACTCTTCGACACAATCATTACACAAGTAAATCCACCAGTTGTTCAGTGCAAGGTAGATCCAAAAAGTAATAGAGCAAGGTTTGAGACAATACTTACACTCTGTCGATGGGTGTAGATACATCAAATATCAGGCATCACAAATAAGGACTTATTCTAGTTTCACGAGTGGAGTTGGGCATATGTGACATTGGTAAAAATAATTTGATATCGTAAACAACACAACACACTCAATGCACTTATCAAGATATTGGGACTTGACAACAGTCAAAGCTGTGTTTCAAAGTCATTTGTGTTGTTGCGACACAACAGAATCAGTAAAGATAGAACAAAAGGAAATCCCCCAGCATCAACCAACCTTTCTTAGTATATAATTCATCTGCCACCCTCAAATTATTCTTCATGCTTCTATATACAATCCGAATCTTCCGTTACAGTCATACCTGCCACCAACACAACTCATATCGAACATCACCATGCCACATCATCCCACCTCGCAATATCTAAGACAACTTCCTCACAACAGACTATTTTATGACCCTCGCTGCACATCCTTCTCATACTGTCCCTGCATCTCGCACCAACTGTGTCTTTCCATGACTCAAATTCTTTCAAAACTTCTTCCTTCCTTTGTCACTTGTAACTCGGTCTCTGGCAGATATAAGGTCATGCAAAAATATACATGGTGAAGTTGTGACAAAAACCCATTCACCAAATTGAATCTTAATTTGACTTAAAAGGTACAACCTTGAATATTCGATATGGATTGGGCACTATTCGATGGATTTCTGGAGCTGCTGAATGGCAAATTCCACGTCCCAAGCATCAATCTCAGTTAAACGGAGGAAGAATTTCTTCACAAACCACATCCACTGAATCCAACTTTTGATCCCTTGAATCTCACTTTCCAGCTGATTTACAATGTGGTCTGTATCAGTGATACTCAAGGTGGAGGCTTCAGTCTAAACATTGGATAGACCAATCTGAAATTCCAAATGCTTGTTTGGGGTTATATTTGCCACCCTGCAATTGTATTCTTCTGCAGCAGTCTTCATTGGAGTCAATATTTTGGTGACTACGCTTTTGCAGCAAGTTGTATTAGTGCCAACTACCTGCAATAGTTGTTGATAATGATATTGAAAAAAATGATTGAAATGCTTGCTTTTAGCACGTGTTATCTAATGGATTGTGTTCTGCAACAGCACATTCACCATCTGTCGATCAGCATTTACACACGTCCTCACCAACTATCGGACTCAGTTCAGATGTACCTGACATTGTGTTAAATTTGTTGTAGTAACCCTTTCGGCCCTGTCTACTTGAACAACCTTTGTAGCATAGATGTTATCATTCTTGTATATTCATAGCAAATGGGATTCTCTTGTCTAATGTTCATCAACTTTGACCTTCACAGACTTTGACATTTTCAGTTTTTGAATAGAAACTTCTTCTGGTAAAATTGCTTGCGTGTATTGGTTAGTACTTAGGGGAATATATCAGAGTAATCTTGTTCGCTAACAAGTAGAGCCAATACACAGAGTGCCTGTACTGTTCCAATTACGATGCCTTCAGAGGATGTTTCTACGACACACTTTCCATCATCATCTGATTTGTTAAGATTTGCATCCTGCTACACTGCCAGATATCTGATGATGCCCTGGATTTCTAATTCCTGCCAGGAGTTGCTTTTCGATGAATGCCATAGTTTAGAAACACACTGGAAGCATGGTTAGAAGTTCTGATTGAATGAATACATTTGATTATATTCCGCATATATATTTTCATTCTGACACATCTCTGTCTTACATTTGACTGAGTGATGAATTGCAGCATTACCAGAGTATGAGCCCATCATCCCAATATACCTTGGAGCATTGAAAGAGACCATTGAAAATGACAAGGACACAAACAAAGGTACCACGGAGGTTCAGGATACAGTTGCTGCTGAGGAGGTCCCCATTCCAGGTAATAGTAGTTCAGTATTGAACACCAATGTCAATATAAATCCACAATTCATTCGAAGATAAGTAACTTGATGAGGTGGTCAGGTGGCTGAATGCCCATCTGATACACCAGCTACAATCTGACTGAGTTCCTGATACCAATTACTCAATTCAAGGCCTACATGGAACCACGTTTCGAACCCTCCAGGTTTGGGCTGCATGATTCATTCTAAGTGAATGGGTTTGGAATTCAGAAATGTCTGTAGACCTGGTAGTGGCTGACATTAATTGTAATAAAAAATTCACATCAGTGGCAGTGAATATGATATGAAAGTTGCTGACGGAGAAGATTGTTACGGAGTTGCACCTATCAATCATGTGGAGGAAGACCCTTGACATGTGGGTGAATATGGCACAGAATAACTATCCCAGGGTTATTGGTGAAGAATAAAAGTGGTATCCATTGCAGAGACTTAATTCAGTTCCCTGCTGCCATTTACACATCCAGACAACTACACCTCTGGCACATGTGGTACTTACTTCAGACCATTAACCAATCCTGATAGCTCTAATGCCCAGAGTGTCAGAGACATTGAAGTGTGTCAAAGATCAGATAATGTATCTCACCAATTTCCAACCGGTGAACTAGTTGGACATTGACAATGAGAATTTCACCCATGGTAATTTGAAGTGATGTATTAATGAGCTGGAATGGAGATGTGATATCCACCATGCTTCATTTGATATCTGAATACTCACAGCCAACCCATTATTCAACAGCGAAGTGATCGACAATTTGAGAAGTTTTGGAATGTTTATCAGTTCAATTGTTATAAGACTAAATGTTCTATTGGGTCACCCATTCCATTGAAAGTGAGAATTGGATGAAAACTTCAAGTTACAGCTATACTGGGATTCCATTCTGTTGTTGGCTAATGTTACCAGATGATGTGGCTGTATTCAGATGCACCTGAAGATCCAATGGATGATAATGTGCTAGACAAGGATGATGCAGAGGCATGGCACTCACATTGGAATACTTTGATGCAGGCCATCTGGATGGAACATGAAGAAATTGATCAGGATGCGGTTGATGGGATAATTCAGATTGTAAAGCCTTGGATGATAAGCAGGTGGTCAGCATTGGCTCCCACCCATGGAAAACCACTTGTTGAGTTATTCAATGAGAATGCTCTCCTTGTTGATATCGAGTTTAATGAGATAGAGCAAGCCCAACTGCAGACACTTGTGGAAAGAAAAATTTCACAAAGTTCTTCAGAGGCATGGAGGGTTAATAGAAGGCAGCAAGCACATTTTTTGTATATATTGGGTGATACCAGCCATCACATCGATGATTTCGATTAATGGTAGGATAAATGGCCATTGAATAAGTGGTTGGATTCTCGTATGTTCTGATTTCTAAACTTGTTAGTGCTGACAATGATAGTCAACAAATCTAAAAAGTATCTCAATCCTGAATACAACAATACATCAAGTGAGGTACTTTTCCTGCAACCAAAGCGAAATCAATAAGCTTGCTCGTCATCAGTGAAAAACGAAATTGAATTCCGAAACTGAACCCCACACACTGATTAATCTTCACATTCTCCACATATAGGCCAAGTGACATGTTTGAATTCTTTACTATGCTTCAAGTATTCAATGCTGTGATCGCATCATTACAATATTTTAAAAACTTGTTTAGCCATTCAAGTGGATTTACTGCACTTCATTCACATTTGTGCTGTAGATTGTAATTGCTTCAATAGTTTTTGAACTGTGTCATTGATTTCAAGAATATTCATAACAATTAAATCTTTTGAGACATCGATTATACACACGCTTGCACGACTCCCATAACAAAATTCACGCGCCCTGAGTCAACAGTCATCAGATTTCTATATATCGCTGAAACGTTTACTTTAAGCATTAAATCACATAATCTGCATGAAAAACAACTTGAAAGCATTGAAGTCAGTTATGTTGCACAAGTTCCACTGCGTGCTATCTGCCTTTGGTATCAGGGGATCAAGGTGTACAGAGGCTTCTGTCATGTTTACAGGGATGACTCAACTCGATCCAATGCCCAAAAGAGGCTTACGACGGTGGATTCCACCAGGTAATAGTTGGTTCAGAAGTTCATATCTCTCAACAATAATCACCAATCCAGCAGAGTAATGTATTGGCCTGTGTGGAATCGTCTGATCCAAGGCAAGATGCACTGTAATGCTTGATTCAGCATCCTCGACGATGCATAGACACTTGAACCATGTGGTAATGCATCCTGCAGTCAACTGTATGAGGCTATCAGGACTTGTCCCCAGCCTGAGAAGTATTGCTTCATTTCTTCATGACTTAAACTATCTCCACCTTGTAGGGCCAGTTGAACGAACCATATCAGCTGCCTTCCGGTCGCATTGAAAAGACATCACCCGAACTGCTACTGGATTCGACTAGATGCATTCTGCATCCATGAGAACATATTAGTATGAATCGTGATCGACATTGTCTGTGAAGTCAGCAAAGTTCTTCAAACACCAAGCAATGCGATTCTGTAGCTACCCTTTTGGCACTGCACACCATTTGGCCAAATCATCAAGGGTCACGCTTTCTGGTCATGGGTTTCTCATCATTCACTTCATAGGTGCTTTGGTTAGAGGCATTTCATCGTTGGGACATTGTTTTGCAGCAGTTGAATTCAGCTCTTGATACCAAAGGGTCTTCATTTCGGCTTTTGTTCACAAATTCTAGAAGGTGCCCTCATGATAATTCGATTGTCGGTACACTTGTTTAATCTCCATCATCGCTCTCTTTGGTAGTCTGGCGCTTGCATTCAAGAGGTTCCAAGCTGGCAAATATGGTTAGAGAAATGTTTCAAAAGATGTATTTTCACAAAGTTAAGATTGGATTCATCGACAAGATATTGTACAATATCTGACTTCATCCGAGTTTTATCCAGATTAACAAGATGACGCTTTGCAGCCAGAGAATGATTATTCCCAGCACAGTTACTCTACTATTCCTACAGGTTGTCCAAAGTAAGCTGCTTTTTCAAGGATTCCAGAACCTGTTTTGTTTATTCGCTGGCGTGACATCGACTGAAACCATCCTTCTGACAATGAATCTCCTCCATATACTTCTCCATCTACTCGATCTTGGCTTTTGTATGATACTTGTACTGTAGCATAACATGAAAATAGACTTAGTTCTTGATGCACAACAGGGCTTAATTGAAGGGCATCATTTCCCTTGCTGAAGGGTTTGAAGGAGTCACCACAAATACTGGTAAAACCCTGCTCCTGAGTGCAATCATCTGCCTACCACTCCATTGCATCACCGGGCTATATGGCTTGTGGAATTGTGCAACGCCAGGATATGCAGGCAGCTTTGCCCAGAGCTGGTTGAAATTCCACATACTGGAATGTCATTCAAGAAAGGACATTACCCAGACTATCAAATGTCTAATCATACTGAGAAGGATGGTATGAAGAATATCAGGTATAATCAGAGTCATCAGGCAAATACATCTCATAATCCTGAAGATGCCTCCTGAGGTACCAACCGCTCAATCTTCCAGATACTATCTTGCTTCCAGTTTCTCCATCTCATGTCGCTGTGTCACAAGTATCATCTTTTGGAAGTTTAGCTGATAGTCTCTCAATTGCCACAATGATTTACTCCCTTCACCAAATGACAAGTTCAGTACTTCACACACTGGGCAATGAGGGCGCTTAATTGAGTTCAGGTGAATGCTTTAGAAGTAGTCAGCCATCCCTGCACAGATATCAGGATGAAATTGCCGCATCGGACTGTCCGCACAAAGCCTGAGCATTCCAGCCATGAACAATATTGCAAGAGGATGACATATATGCTCAACAACATTCCTCAAAACATTCTGATCATGGATATGTTCTTTCTTTGGCAGGGATTAATGACGATGTCCTTTAAAGTGATATTTTGAAGGAACAGGAAAACAGTTATGAAGGATGCCTCTAAGTTTAGGAGGCTTTTATCTAATCATCAAGTCGATGTTTTCAGGACTGAATAATGCTGGCCATTCCTTCTTGTCAGCGAAATAGTTTGCAACATATGTCCAGTCTGAACTGCCGAATATATGCCCAATTGTAGCTCACAGTGAGTATCATATCTAATGAAGCGGTCAAAATCATCATAGCTATGCCAAAATTCAACTAATGTACAGGTTCAATCCACCACCAGTTGGTTGATTTCACCTCTAGGTAGGTATAATCCTCAGCATTATTGAATTCCTTTGCTAGAGAATACAACATATATTCCCTGGACACAAGCTGTTGCTTGAGTAACTCAATGCATTCACCAGAATTGCGGTAGAGGAAATGTGTGTAATCTTCATCGCGAAGGTTGTTTGGATGGAACAAGTAATTGTAGCACACTTTGCCTGATGTAGCCGAGTTGATGCCCATCAAGTTGGCCATCTTGTTCAACCTTTGGAATATTGTTTGGGATAAAGTGAAGTTGCTGATGGTTACCATTGTTGGGTTACTGAAATGCTCGTTGATAGCAGCTCTGCACAATTTGTGCTTGACACACCAGTACGCTAATCTATACACCTTCTTGTAAGTAGTGTTAGCAACCGGTTCAGGTAACCCGCCAGAAGTCCGGGCTTGGACCAGCCAAACATTTCGGTTTGGTTCCAGACTCGACCAAACACCCAACCCGCATTGTCTTGGCTGGTTTCTTACCCGGACCAGATATGAACCCATGGTTTTTTGGCCAGGTTGTACCCAGACCATGGTTCGATTTTACAGTTCCTGCAACTTCGGCTCCAATTCACTATCTGAGATCTCAATGTATCATGAAATGATCAGTACGTAGATTGTGCAGTTTTAGCCGATCTTCCACCTCCCGCTGTCAGATTTGCGATCGGACCAATATTAGTTGAATCGCTGTGAAATAACACGATATTTCATGCGACATTTGCAGGTTTTCGATACTGTCTCAACGAATATTGGTCCGATCACAAATCTCACAGCCGGAGGTGAAAGAGCGGCTAAAACTGCACAATGTACATACTGATCATATCATGATACAATCAGAACTCAAATAATTAATTTGAGTAAATATTGTGACCTTGAAATGCCGCGTTGTTCGTGGTAAAACCGGCCCATTTCCAATAGTCGCAGTTGTTTGTGTGGTAAGACCCATTGCCACATTCAGGTTTTGGGTGGAACTATATCTCGAACCGACCCTGGAAATTTGAACCCGTTGCTAATACTAATTGTAAGACAACAGTGATAGACGATCAATTTAATCATCCAAGATGTCGAAATCCTCATTGGTATTAGGCTTGCCAGCTAGATGTTGCTCCAACTGTGCAGTACAATAAATATGTATCCCAATAGGGAGGTAACTCTGGTTTGAAATACACATTTGCGCTGTCACCTTCAGTATTACTGAAATCATCGTTGGAAGGGTGAAGACAATGGTTGGGATGTAGTTCAGGAACTTATGGAAGCAGCATTCTGTCATGCTTGCTTGCAATATAACCATCTGGCAGTTATTTGGCTGATATATAAAAATCCCGCCATTATGGTCACTTCCGAAGTGAGTAACATAAGTGCTGATACAGGACTATCTCTTGAAGCACTATATACAGTGTTAATGAATATCCATGTTTTGTTAGCGAATTGAAACGTTGCAACCATGTAACCAAGTGTCTTGACGGATTATTCAGGTACTGATACCATTGCATGCAGACTGGTTCTTGGAAAAAGTCGCACCTTGACTTTGTTTTCCAAAGAGGATTCCTTCCACTCTGATGGAATTTCTCGCATCCTGCTTCATATATTTGCACAGCGTTTAATCACTCTCTCATTTTCAGCATCACTTGGATCTCGAAATGCATGTAGCATTCTCATTCAGCTTGGAGCAGGGATTGTTTTGCACCCATACAAGACTCACCCATGCTGATTGCCTGATATATGGTTGTCCCTTTTTGTTAAGTGTGTACCTTACATGAACTGTACATGAATCTTGGATACTGACCCAGCAATGTCATTATGTTTGTACAAGAACTAGAGCAAGGATAACTGACTGTGATATGTCTGCAGAGTATGCATTCAGTTGCTTTTGGGATGAATTTAAGCATTCAGTTGATGAATCAGGGTACTTAGATAATGCTAAGCAAAATATTACCTAGCAGAATAGTAGCGAAGTTGATGTTGCCAGATTAGGATATCTCCTCTAAGCACACATATAAATTCTCTGTGCCCACCCACCTTACTTACAATCTCCCGAACATTTGACACACCCTCCACACCGCTGCTGCCAATTCACATTATTCTTGAGGATATATTCAACACTCCTGACGTGTGTTTAGAGTAAGGAACATTTGATAACCACCACTCAATTCTTGACCACCTTTCAGAACCCAAAATGTAATGTGATGCCATCTGGTTGCCAAAATTATTCTTTCCAGATGATAATACAATCCAGATTCCAACAGAACATGTCTGCCTCTGGGCTGAGATTGGCAGTGTTGAAGTCAGCCAATCCGCATCAGATGCCATCCGGATATGGAAGGTCAAGAGTGGCTTGAAACAACAATGGAATGATAATAAACTGACGTAGCATGTATGGAGAATTCCACAGGCCATGAGCATCACCGCCAAGCTAGACACTGGCCCCAAGCAAGATAATCATCTAATTGATTGTTGCATTTCTCAAATCGGAGATCTGGAGTCCAAAAGCCCACTTTGGAACTGGTACATGGCAGACAAGACTAACCTAGATGGTCAGGGACTCAAGAGAGTAGTTGACAAGTTCTCGGAGGTTGGTCTTTGGTGAAACAAGAATGTGATTGGCAAATTACTGACTAAGAAGAAGAAATTGGTCCATGTTGGTATTTATTTCATTGCCCCAATGCTTCTTTTCCTCTTCGTGATGATGCATTGACACAGAAGACGACAAGGAAGAACCCTCGGGTTACAGGTCTTTACTGATACAGGTGTTGTTCAACACCACAAGAACTTTCCTTGTCGTGCCATTTATCGTTAACCTTACCCATGTGAATCTTGATGACGCTGGGAAGAGGGTGGGTGAAACCGATACTCTGCTATGTTGATGGCCCTGGCCTGGGGATGATGAATCGAGATATCCAATAGTTACATCAATTGTCACTCAAACCATTGTGTCAAGGGTCAATGCTGCATTTGCCAGTCTGCCAGATACCAGCAGGAAAATCCGAGATCTGTGTGGCTGCCAGAAGGAGACTATTGGAGATAGTGGTCAGAATGTCTATAATTTACCCCAATAGTCGATAACAAGACTACAGCTGGATGGGAAATGGTTGCGATGAAATCGAACAATGCAATACTTGTTTGCATCGTATATCGTGGCCACCATGGTGATGGCATATGTAGCACCCAGCCGCCCATGTGTGGTGACCACAGATACCATTATCTGGATGTCATCATCTCACTTCCAGCCGAGGATATGATTGACAATATTGAGGAAGAAGTGGTTAATGACACTGAGATATGGCACACAAATCGAAGCAGCTTCCTGATCATGTCAACGGGCTTTCCCAAGTTTGACATGATGGTTCGAAGGAGGATTATCACGTAAAAGTGATACCTTGAAGTGATCCAAAACAGTGCTGTTGGTCTCTTTCCCAATTAGGAGCCAAGAGTTGTTGCTGAGAAGGATGTGGCCTGGCTATGGAAGCATGATCACGTTGTGAATCCTCCCGCTGTGGGATTATTGGCCAATAGGCTGTATACAAGAAGCTGGCCAGCTGCAAGTTGGTTGTTGTGAGGTTCAAGTGCACTAGCTGGATGGTTGTTCAACAATTTCCATTCTGGGTGGGAATGTTTCTGGCATATTGGAGAGTGGAAGGATGGGTGATAATTGGGAGTTTTTTGAAGAGGTTTTGGGTCTCTTTTTGGTGTGTTGATTATGTCATTCATACATCAGTCATAATCATGTATGACAGGAAGAGCTGAGTGTTCCTGATGTTGTGATTAATCATTGAGATGCTCGGTTTTGATATCGCCACAGTAGCAGTGATAGGAAAGCATGTATGACTATTGTGTAAATGGTTGTTCGTTATCTTTATCCACCAGTAGTTAGTCTGAATGCCGAGTGATACCCAAAGGTTGTTTCGCTCATTGCAATTATGACTTTTGTCACAAGATTGTAGTCAACAACCCTGCAGGATGCTTATCACCTACTATTTATAGTTTCCAGTTCCCATCCATCCAAGGAGTTGGAGGTGTCGGTAGCAGAACAACCCAATATCCTAGAAGTGTGGTCAGGATAAAATGACACATTTTGACGATTCTTTTAATCTCCTCAATGCTTTCTTTCTTTTACCCAATGGTTGAACTCATTTACTATATATTTATTGAAATTAACCTTAGTTATTCCTGTAACATTTTGGTACTAATTACTTACCGCCTTTTCAAATGAAGACAAGCCACCACTGCACCTCTCGACCTCCTCCTTCGCTGTCCATCATCAGAAGAAGGAGATAATCCATCTATGACGAGGATGTCGATTGCAATATCTGCTGGATACCAAACAATTATGATTATTGTTGAGATGAGTATTCAGAATCCCCTGATGAGCCCCATTGGCGACCATTGAGGAATGTGATTGGGACATGGCCATCAATAGATTGATTGTTGTCAACACTTTCAAAAGCAGTGATTGCGACTCAATTAATTTATATGTTTGTGCAACCCCTAAATCCTGAGCATTGGGAGGACGATCTTGTCATGTAGGAGGAGGATGAATAGGAGCCTGTGTCACTCATATCCAAGACTGTATAAGATTAAGCATATAAATGATTGAATTCAACAGCTAATAAATACATTTAATAGAGGAAGGATTCAAACAAAGCTGGTGAACAATTGGTTGCATGGAAAGATGGAAATGTGTGGCAACATGAGGCCATTGTTGATATCATGACAGACCTCATTGTTCGCGTAGACTACAACACCCAGACAGCACTTTCAGGTATTCCGGCGAAGGTCATGGTATGTGTAAAGTCTACAGCCATCAATCATGTGATGTTTATGAGTCCCTTTGCCGTAAGTGCGAAAAAGACCATTCTGGTTAACAGTTGGAGGTATAAGGAATATGATAGAATTTATCTAGCACCAAGAAACTCAAACCATCCACATGTCTACATCTCAGTTGCAAATTAATCATCTCAGCACTTGATTTCATCTTGGACATAGTACATCAGGCTCTTGGAAAGATTGCTTGCATCAGTACAGCAATGGAATACTGCTGCAAACCATCAATCGACTCTCATGATGGATGTTGAACAGAGTCACCTACAGAGAACAAGAAAATGGTAACCTCACAATTGGCCAAGGACAGGTTTAAATACCCCATATACATTCATGAGGTCAGTTGAAAGTTCACTGCTTGTTCAATCACAGTCTTGACAATCACTTTATGAGTACCAGTTTCGATTTGCAGCAATTGAAATTGAAGATATTATATACTGGACATAAATCTATGGCATACAACAAATGGGGATGAATGAGTGATCATTGATTGATAAAATTGACCCAACATTCATTGCCCCCACCATTAGGGCCATCCACCATTGCCTGTCAGTCTTGAATGCACTCAAATTTAGTGTCCCGCCAGAGGTTGGTGCAGGAGGTGCAGCACATTATAAGCACAATACAAGAATCATTAATCAGGTGGTTAATTATGTATACACAGATGTATCTCATCATCTCAATGTGGATTTTCATTCTTCCTTGCCAGATGTTGAAGCCAAAAAGATAGAAACTATCTGCAGCAAAATTTGCGGAAGGAGCCACTTGACTGGTTAGGACCCAGCAATGGCACAATCTAACCAGGATCTGGGGAACATCAATAATAATTTGATAGATTACATCGCAGAAGAGCTGATAGAGTAGCCTAACCATTCTTTTAATCGTCTCAGCAGCTTTGTTGCTGCCATTGAAGCTTGCATGCAATTCTCAGCTGTTCTGTCTATAGGCAGACCCACCATCACCAATAGGAGCCAGCCCGTCCCCTGCAGTGACAGCAACCGCGAAAACATCACCAACATCACCAGCTGTCAGAATCTGGGGTAAGTTGATGGAAGCACCATGGTAGAGGGTGTGATGTCACTGGGAGGTTAGGAATCGTGTCAGTTATCAGATTTAAGATTGTCATTTTGTGCAATTACATTCTAGGTTTCGTGAATAAATTATAATGGTAGTAAATGAGGTGAAACTGATGGTTCACTGAAGTCTTATTTGAAATCCATGAAATTATAATCGTGATAATGCATAACACTTCCGCAACGATTGAACACCTGCCAGTGACTAAATGATTAATTATCACCAAATTAAATTTTGTGAACCACTTTGCACAGTAACAATCATTTGTCAAATTTAGCCATGAGGGATCTGTACAAACCACACCTATGCACTTTATTAAATGCACAGCGCGAGTACTATCATCATTGGGAGGAGAAAGTAAGTTCGGCTACATAGGAGTATGCCCAGAGATAGTTCGTGATATTGCCAAAGGGTGTGTTAAAAGTTAGTCAGGTACTTGTTGTCACATTCGCAATGGTGGGTAAACAGGTCGTGATTCTTTAAAGCAGCATCGTGACAACTCAATGAATTCTCCGCAACTTTGAAGCAATGCCATACTTTAGGGACACCTCAACTTCATTTTTTTGAGTTTGTGGATACAATTAACCAAATTAATTTACTGAAGGAAATTTGTTGTTGCTGATGCTGTACACCTCCTCAAGAAATAGCAGTGCTCTTTGTTGCTCTTCTTGGCCAGGTTCATTATGTGAAGTGGTAGCAACGCAAGTAATTTGTGGGTGATGTTGATTTATACCACATGTATCTTGAAATGGATTACGATAGTCACACATGTAGACAGCTCCAGTTCCAGGATTGATGGAATCCCTCTGTATTTGAAACTGCACCCAATGTTGATAGGTGAGGTATGAATCTTACAGCAGTAAACCATGTAGTGATTTCACAGAAAATCTGAGTATTAAATCAGCAGCAGCTGGTATTTGCACAAGGCGTTCTGCTTGGGCAAATTTGTTGAAACAGTGCTGATAGAAAAGCTTCATTGTATTCTATCTAAGAGGGCCACAAGGCCAGTATATATATGACAGTACCAGTATGACCGAATGGCATCAGCTCGTATCAGATTCAACAGTCATCTCAGGCCATACGACATATTACTGTCTCCAGCCATACAAGACATCTCCGTCCCCGGCCATACAAGACATCTCCATCCCCAGCCATACTAGATATCTCCGTCCCCAGACATTCAAGACATTTCCTTCCCTGGCCAAGGAAGACATCTACCTCTCCGGCCATATGAGACATCATCATTTCCGGCCATACGAGACATCTCCATTTGCGGCCATATGAGACATTTCCGCTTCCGGCCATACGAGATATCTCTGGCTGAGACCTGTATATGCAATGCTTGTTAAACACATTCTTATTCCTGCTAATTAATAAGGTAGTTTCAACTATCACAGTTGTTAACCAGTCAGTACTTGCCAGCCAAACAGGTATAGTGCAGTGATAATTTAATTACCCTTATCTCAGCCTACCAGGTTTGTCAAATTCACCAGAAAAGACAATATAGATGGCCATTGCCTTTGTAGTTATCGCTATGATATTGACTTTACTGAGGCAGTCTTCACGAGTGTTAGCAATGGTTCCAGGTTTCCCAGCCATGGTCTGAGTTGGAACACAAACCGAAGCCCTGGTTTAGTTCTGGAACTACGAAAGACACGAATGACCTGATGATAAGAGGTTCCAATCCCAAACCGCACATAAACCCATGGCTTTTTGGTCGGATTATCGGTACAGCAGAGCGTTATTTTCACAAACTCGGAGTTTTGGCTCCAATGAAGTATTTCTGTTCTAATCATATCACAATGTGTTATATACGTAAACCATGCAGTATAGAATGTGCTTTGACCTCCCATTCTGCAGATTGTGATTCGATCAATATTCATTAGGCTGCTGTGAAGTGAGACTGAAAATTGGGCGTTGTTTGTCATAACTCAATGAATACAGATCAGATCGCAAAATGCAGAATGGGAGGTGAAAGAGCATCGAAAAGTGCATATTGTATGTATATATCATATTGTAATATGATCATAACTCAAATACTTAATTGCAGCCAAACTTCTGAATTCACCAAAATGTAGCACCAGCCAAAAAACCATGGGTTCAGTGCAGTTCGGTTTTTTGATTCAGCAAAATCCATTCCCACAGTTCCAGTTCGGTTCCAACCTGGACCTGGAACCAAATGGTGGATTTGGAACCATTGCAAACGTTAGAACTTGTCACTGTAGTAGTCATTGTTGTTGCAGTTATCACAATAGATGCTATTACCATATCAGCCATTACTGTAGTAGTTATTGGAGTAGCAGTGAGTGCAGTAGCAGCTCTTACCATTGCAGCCATTGTGATAGCAGCTGTTACTATTGCAGCTGTTGCAATAGCAGCCATTTATACAGCAGCTATTACAGTAGCAGTTATTACTGTAGCAACCATCTCAGTGGCAGCCATCACCATATTAGTTCTATCTATAGTAGCCAGCACTATAGCCACCATCTCTGCAGAAGTTACTACTATAGCAGCCATTTATAAAATTGTAGCCATTACCATAGCAGCTCTCACTTTGGTAGCCATCATTGCTGTTGACTCTACTATTGACAGCTACTAGTCTTACCCTCATCATCCCTATCGCCATTATACTTATGATGGTCAATATTATAAACAGCCATTGTATGTTTTATATTGATGTATATGTATAAAAAGTATGTAAACAGTGGGAATATTATCTAGAGATCAAAGTAGATACCAAAAGTGATAAACTCATTATTCAAATGCCAATACTGGCAGCTACATGGTGTAGCAAAGATGGCAAGCTGGTAAACTCTGCTACTTTACATTGTAACCAAAAAAAAACACATTACAGTAATACTCTTTACTACTGACAGGTTGATATCAAATTGTTAAACCTATTAACCTAGCTACTGTGCTAGCATTACACACTACTGTAAGCCTGTCGACTCTATGAAGCTTCCCATTTTCCACATGTCAGCCTACAAATTGAAATAGTACCACATCAACCTAATAAAACATGATAGCCTCACTTCAAACCCATGTGAGGCTTATGTACTTATTCGAACCCCTCGTAGTGTGGTGAATCAATCTAATTTGCTCGGGGCATTTGTAAATGCCCGTGATCTAATTAGTTCGTAAAGATGCACCCCTATGGTAGCTATCACATTCTATTCCACGCCAGGGTTAGGGGTTTTCTGGGTTTGATGTATTTGAAATTGTGGATTTGGCTGAAAGCACCACCTTAATATCTAGGGAGAAACTGAAGCCGGAGTTCTTCCTTGATACCTCACGCTTCGCCATCGAAACTTTCAATGCCAAACATTCCCACTCATGGGTTCATCGCTGCAGCAGGTGCAGTTTGTGGTGCTGCGTGTTCTGTTTTCTTTGCTACAAGAAAATATGGTCACATTCATCTCGTGTCTGTTCCTCGTGTTCCGCAAGAGCCAAGTCCTGTGGATCCAGCAGGTTTGTTCGAATATGGTATATCCGGTCGTTCCTTCTATCATTGTTCTGCAGCTTAATCGAAATGTTTTCACTGATCCATACAGGTTTTCCGGGACCAGTGAATGACATCGCCACGCGACATGTGCTCATCTCCAGCTTTGATCGGCGTACCCGGAACCCCTCATGGGTTAGTTTACAACCAATTTATGATTCTCCTGTACTAAAGTCGGCTGTGAGAACAGGTCGTGGAACACATCACCCCGGAATCACTGGCAACGAAACGTGGCGACCGCAGGCACAGTCAATTCGTTGAGGATGAAACTGGTACAGAGCCTTGAATAAGAAATCGGCTCGCAGCTGACAATAATTTAGTTCCTGAAACTTTCCGTGCGAAGCTGAAAGACTATATTCGAAGTGGATATGACAGAGGACATCAGGTTCCTGCAGCAGATGCGCAGTTTAGCCAGGACGCCATGGATGACACGTTCGTTTTAACAAACATATGTCCTCAAGTTGGCGATGGATTCAATCGTGACTACTGGTCACATTTTGAACATTTCTGCCGCCGTCTAACAACCAAATACCCCTCTGTCCGAATTATTACTGGTCCTTTGTACCTCCCCAAATTGCACCAGGATGGCAAATGGCGCGTTTCTTACGAAGTTATTGGAACACCTCCGAATGTAGCAGTACCGACGCATTTTTTCAAAGTTATTGTAGCAGAAGATGGCTCAACAAGTGAGCAAGTAACTGTGGGAGCATTTGTCCTACCAAACGCCATCATATGCAACAAGACCCCGCTAAGAGAATTCTCAACCTCGATTGACATGGTAGAGAGGGCTAGTGGGTTAGAGTTATTGGGTAAGCTTCCTGCCATACGGAGGAAGGAGCTTTGCAAGCAAATTGATTGTAGCCTCTCCGTGCGAGAGTTCAACAGTTCGCGGAAAGCCTTGTCACTATGTATGAAGGGTGATTGATATTTGAATCTGTATCTGACTTGAAGATATTCTGATATAGCTATGCTGTATTTACAGAGACACTATTTAGTGTACAATTCAAAAGATGTCGGAGTACAATTCGCCCGTTTAATTTGAAGAAGGATCACTTTTAATTCTTGCGATATAGGTCGCTGATACCTATTCGAATTGTTAGTGATGCGTTTCATATATAGTTAGAAATAATTTACGAGTACCATGTTCCATGCACTAAGATACTTCGTTAGGCAGTGGCCTATGCATTTCTCCTCAAATGGGCTCAAACTGCTTCCGGGCTGTGGCACACACTTTTCAAAACAGTTGTTATTGATTTTCTGATTCCGGAAAGTATCAACACCCTATCGAGATACACTCGGGTGAAAGGTGTACAGACATGAATGAGTAGACGAGCGTTTTCGACATTGTGTTGCTGCTGAATTGTTTGAATCAAAATCTGTAGTCTCTTAAATATCAGTAAGCTATTCTGCTCAGACAGGCTGCGTACGAACAACCTGTTTCTTCTCCTCATTGGTCTGACCGCCTACGCTGAAAATGTTTGGGACACTATCCATGCCTATCGTAGTATATCTTAAGACAAAGTAAGCGATGAAGGTTTGTAATATGAAAGTCCGTTGAGCTTGATGTAGAGTTTTGAAAAGTCTGTGAAAATAACCCGTAATAGGTTTACAGAAAGAAGGCCGAACATGTTATTCTGGGGAATAGATCAAACCGATATCAGAATCTAGTTAGTGAAATTATGTTACACAACTTGGGCCATATCAATCATAAACTGATACAGAGCTGCAAAAGCAACAACCGAAGCTACAACTACGTTGACTGAGAACTACAGTCGCCACTTTCTACAAGAATACTGTGCATAAGAATACCCTCTCTTTGAGACTATGAACTGCAGTCCCAACATATTTGCTATGCAAAATGAGAATACATTATATAGTAGAATATATTTGTAGAACTGTGGATTATTGTGTGGGGATTCTGCTAAAAAATAGAAATACTAGACTTGAGTGAGAGTGGCAAGAGTGCAAGCTCTGTACACTATCAAGAATGGTAACCATAAACATAATCACAAATAAAATGATACAGCTATGGCTGAAGACTATTGGTTAGAAGAGTAAGATATACAAGAATATCATTGAATATAAATAATTATATAGAGGATGACCAGAATGGAAACAAATTCAGAGTTGATTTGATAAAAAGCATTTAGATAGAATATGTAATATATAAATTACAGTAAAAGAAAATGAAACATATAATTGTTAATAAATGCTATAGAATTCAAACTACTATACAATATGCAAAATGGTTAAATTTTCTTTCAAATCTCTTAATGGGAAATTAATTTATTTGATATCCACCATAGTAGATAAAATCAATATAATTTTTGTGTACATTAGATACTGTTTATTTCAATCCAAGCAGCAGAATACCATTGAACAATTTTTGAAAACATTTGAGTATTAAACAAGTACAGTTAATTTTGAATAAATATTCTAAATATACAATATGAAAATAATTTAAAGCATAATTCTTTAAACAAGAGAATAAAATATAGTTATATACTAAATTGTCTACAAAGCAATTCAAATTACAGCATTTACAAAGAAATTACAGCACATCAAACACAATTCTAAACCACTTACTTAATATAAACTATATAATATTAAAAATTGTAATAAAATAGTATACTAGTTACAGATATAACCAGATTGAAAACTATATGACATTGATGACAAGAGACAGAACAATATCCAAAATGCAGATATGCTAAGTACAAATAAAGATGGACTTAAATAAGAATTGCTGAAAATTATTAGAAATTCAAAAATGTATGCAGTATAAAGTTATTCAATGTAAACTCTCATAGATATCACATCTAATATAGAGATATACATTCAACAGATACAGAGTATATAATAGGTAATATTGAATTTGTTGATTATAGAATAACATAAAGATTATAAAACAAATCATTTTATCATAGGATTTTACTATATATCTAGCTATATCACAATAATCATCCAATTCTATATAATCAACTATTTAGTATCCAATACTACTATTCCAAATCTTTTAAACAACTGTAACTGATTTCAACTGTATATGTGATTTATTCTAAACTTTTCAAGATAATGAAAGATCTTGGGAAACAATTCGCAAGTGCATGTTCTATATTTTAAAGAGTATCATGTACTTGATTAAATTAATTTATAGATATACTATGTGATTCAATTTCTACTACTCATTATATACCTTATATGACTTTCTATGAATCGGTGAAATTGTTCGATTAAATTACAAGGGCAGTAATTAGAAATAACATCCGCTATATGGATATGGATAAAAATTATTCAGTTTTAAAAATACTTAATATAGTTCATATATTCAATATTGCTTATACTAAGTAGATACTGTACTAGTTACATATATACAAAATAATACTAACTACCAAGTAACAGCAATTCACTATATATGAATCTAATACTACTTTTATGTTATGTTTTAGTATTAATTTATATATAAGTTAATAAATATAGAAACTACATAACTTACTATACATGTTATTATAATCCAGAGCTAATTGTATACTGAAATAAATGATTTTAACTCAGACCTTCAATGTATAATATTTTGAACTTATACAACTCTAACCAAAATGTAAGCAACTATAAGTACAATTATGTGTAATAAACATATCTCACTTATGAAATATGAATCGGATAGAGCTGTATAGTATGAGTATTAAAGTTATTTGAAATTACTCTTTGCATATATAAATTTATTAACTAGAATATTATAATGTAATTTCTATTATCTTTAAATTATTATACCATACTTAGTTACTTGGATATACCCTTTTAGAGTATCTACAGCAATCTGTACAGCTAATAACTAACTGACAAATATTTAAAAATACTATATTCTGTGAATACAATTATAGTTGAAGTTACCACCATTCTTTATTTGCCTTTGTATTGCTGCATATACTAAAAACAATCTATACATTACGTAATGTAACTTTTATATAAATCAAAGTCCTTATAACAGATATAGAATAATTGCAAATAGTGTTTACAGTTATGTGCTGCATTTGGAAGTATACAATTTATATATTTCAGTATTTAGTTAAATATCACAGATCTATCCTTCAAAATATGCAGATAAACTATAAAGTGTTATAATTGCAAATTATCCACTACTAATTACAGATTGTTATGGGTTCTATCAGATGTACAATTATTACTAGATTCCTTATGAATTGTGTTGCACACATCAGCAACAACCCTAGTTTTCATCAGAAACACCTGGGTGGTCTGGACAACTCTGACGGCTCTGTGGGATCCTTGTATCCTCGGAGGGAGAATTTCATGCTTCCCATCATGCAGGGGATGCGTTTCATTGCATACTTATCTCCTGTACTTTTGGCCCGGAATGTGGTGACATATGCGCACCATCAGAATAACACATGTGTTGCACTCTTTGCAAGAACTCCAGTTATACTGTAGCCGTTTGCACACCGCCTGGTGATGTTTATGCCTTTCCCTGGCCGAGTGCCACATTTTACCTCTCCGCTAATGCTATATATTGAATACTGTACTCTCCACATACATGTTTAGCTTTGAGATGTTGTCGCTGATTTCAATACAGTCTTCCCTTGGGGTATGTTACTTGCCATTGCATTTCCTTCACCATTATTGTGTTTTACAGGTCTGAAATATACTGTCCAATATTCACACTCTCTTGTACAATGCTGTCAGTCCTCCACATTCTGTATTGATTCATCATCAGTGCGCAATTCTTCTTCCTCCTCATTTGCATCCGCATCCACATTGTTGTGATTGTCAGCCTCCTTCCTGTCAACATTACTCATTCACAGGTCAAACCACACAAGATCAGTCGTGGCCTGTCGTGGCCAGCTGCTGGTGGAGATGGCATTGTGCTCATCGCTTTTGTCTCCTTCGTTTTCCTAATTCCTACTGCACTCTGCCATTCTGAAATGCATTTCGCCATCACTGCAATTAATGTCTATTGGGGTATATGGGTTAGTGCTTCCGATTACAAGATCCTCAAGCGCCACTTCGGAGGTCAAATAGTTAAGAAGAATACCATTGTCAATGCACCCTGCATCCATGCGGTTGATAACAGCAGGCGTTGAGTTCTCCGCCTGTCGTATCTGACGCTTGAATATAGCAGTAGTGCTTGTATATACCCTTGGTTGGCAGCTCTCCGGTTGTGTGTTCCAGGTATTCATCAAGATTGTATATGTCTCTCCAACACCAGGCATGGTTAACAACTTGTGACCAGTTGCAACGCAGCAGGATATATCTTTACCAGCATCATTCTTGTAGTTGAAGTAGTTTGAGTGATCAGGTCTGCCCGCATTCAGCTTTGGCTTGGAAGCATTCGGATGATCAACTTTGTTCTTTTGCCACTTCCGGAAAGGATGGCGCAATGTGGTTCATGTAGACATGATCAGTGGTGAGGGTATATCACTGTCGTTGTGGTCAATCATGGAATTATAAATTCGATCAGCATACTTACCGCAGTGATTCACCCAATGATGGAATTTCATGTAGATATACTTTAGCATTGTTTCCACCACGAAGTACAGTGGACGCTGGCTATTTATTAGCAGCTGTTGATGCTCTCTGTGTTGGATTAGGACCGCATACACCACCTGCCACATGCTCTGCAACAGGAAAATGGTACTTATTGTCCGCCAGAAGGGAATCAATCAATGCAAAACGCTCTGCATCGGATTACAAGCAGTGGAGATCACAATACTCTGCTGTGTTGTCCCATGCTAATCGAATAAAATAGGATGTAATCTGATCAACTTGTGCTCAGACCTGGTACCAGTTTGAGCATGTAATATCCAACGTTTGCTGCTGATTCTGCATTTCTCTTTCAGGACCTGCATTGTACATGCCTGAAATTGTATGGACCAAATGTTGGTTTGCTGCATAGCGGTGTTCCAGTACTTCACTATTATCTGCCAGTGTGGGGCTTCAGCTAATGGTTTTGCAATGAGTTACATTGCATAACCTATCATCTCCAAGTTGCTTGTACTCATAAACTGCTGTCTGATGCACATGTAGAGCTCCAGGAGTCTGCCTGTTGCAAATACAAAAACCTTCAATCTGAGTGACCAAAGTGATGGATGCTGCAACTGCTGGAGACAACTTCTCGAGAGGTCGACACCACCTGTGGTTGCAATTGCCACTGCCTCTGTCAGTGATTCCTTTCTGTAGCTCACGTTAGCAGTGGATTTATAATGATCGTGTGGGCTATTGGATTAGGGATGGTGGTGGGCGGGTTATCAAGACCATAGAGAGGAGTGGTAGTGGTAGTAATGCCGAAAGTGGGGCTGAATACAACGTGATGCAGTGAGTCTATCTGTGAGGTTGCTTCGGCAGCTGGTGTGCTACCACCGCTTGCACTCAGCGTGGCAGTTGCAGTATTTATTGACCATAGGGGTGTAGCGGACTGAGTGGAAGTCACATGTTGAGTGATATTTGCAACATGAGAATTGTTCAGCGAAGTTCAGGGGCTGGAGTTCTGACCATGGATTGTAGAGGCCATGGAACTCCCTCCTTGAGATGAATCCCACTCACCAGCCGGTAAGAAAATCCGTCTCTTAGCAGGTAGAAGTTGAGAATTCCCAACAGGCCCATGTTGTTGCTGTTTGGGATGATTAAAAAGACCTCGAACATTTTGGATGGCCGGAGGTGTATCATGGTGAGGGCTTTGGGAAAGAATACACGAATTTAGATGTTTCATATTAAGAATGTAGGAATATTTTCCTCTGCATACGTATGAAATGGCAGGCATGGTAGACTCACACTTGATGCACCTGAGAGAGATTCGACAACACACGGAGGTGCATTGTTGACTGTAATAGACTCAGAACTGTGATAATACTCAGGGACGAAATTCCATGAACAGCATTCAATTATGGGGTTACCTGCCATCAGACTAAACACAGATTAAACTAAGTAATGATATTTACTGTTACAGCAACGTCTGAAGGTCAATTTGCACCACTTAAAGGGTGTTTATTCTTTCTTGGTGCGATTATCATAGTATTGCACTCGTTCTTGGAATAATACTTCGAACCATGGATTGTATATATCTTCAGCTTTCCAGTGGAAATTCCACTTTTGCAGAGCTACAAGCATTGCAATGCGATCAATTATGTATGTTCTATCCTATGACATCAGTTGTGTGTGCTTTTTCCACCACTAGAAGTGTTGGTAGCTGTGTTGGATGGTTACACAGCCGGGACATCATACGAACTTCTCTGTATGCTCCGACATGCATGATGTCAGAGCAGTAAATGTGGTGTCTGATGGAAAAGATTTTCTCGGCATAGTAAATGTTCCTCTCCACGATCACATAATCACATCTCAAGGCTGGTCATTCATGAGGTGCCTTGTGGTTGTGCAAGATAATGGTTGGGCCGCTTTGTGTTCAATATCCAACAAAACACAGAGTATAAATCAACATTATCATATCTCACAAGTTCAACCCAGAAATCGCAGGAACTCGAGTATATGTTTCTCTTCTTCCCGCCTAACCCTCCATTCTCTGTCACTCCTGTATTGAAAACACCACCAGCATCCTGAACTGTCTCGACATTACGCGACTTGAACAAAATACGGTGTCTCGTTCCAAAACACACCTGATAACATACACAACTTCTTAAGTTTCACCTCGGCTGCCTTCTGCTACATGCAACTGTATTGTAATGCTAATGACTGAAATGTAGATTCATTTTCGACTCACTGTAAATGCACCAAACTGTAGGCGCAAAACACAGAGAAAGGCAACTGCAAGGGCAATACTGGCAACATCGGCTATAAATCAACACCTGTAGGTGCATGAGGACTATATACAGGTATTCATCTTGGGACACATCCATGGACTCATATGGATATAGAATGTTTGTGGCATCAAGGATGCAACGGCATGGGACCTGTTTCATGATATAATCTATCTGGATCCAGTTGCGACTTGCCACTTTTCACAATTCAAGCTGAATTGCCTGTACTGCTGCACCAGGAGTTCACTCTTTTGGGAGTGGTGGGGAGCATTCTGCTCATATATGGGGCAAATGTGTGATCAAAACCGCGACCAAATGAACAATTGGATGCGAGACAATCCTGATGCCTTCGGGGATCAAGTGGATTGCTCCAATCCACATAAAACCATCCTGGTGAAGATTCAATGCACCGCTGAGCAATGTTCTTGGTATGGTAGCCACAATCTCGGGGCAAAGATTGAGCAGGCAAGCTACCAGCAGCACAAGCCAGGCGATTTCCTGGCCGTTAGACCACTGAATTAGGATGAAATAATTGACAAAAATGCTGACGATGAGAACTGGGTGGATCCCAGAGCACCAAGTAGTGGATGGAGCCGTCCTTGATGATGGTACTGGCAATAATGACAGCAACAGTGAGGAGGACATGCAGGGCGGTGAGAAAGGGGCCGGGAAAGGGAAGGGAACACAAGCTGGAAAGCAGAAAGGGAAGGTAACTGAAGACAGGAAGGGGAAGGGGAAGGGGAAGGGGAAGGCAATGGAGGAAGAGAAGGGGAAGGGGAATGGGAATGGTAAAGGGAATGGTATGACTAAACAAACCCGAGGGGGAGATGATATCTCTTGTGCTGTTGCTTTGCAGTTTCAGACAGAACTGTATGAGGTAGACTCAGATACAGAGGACTAACTAGTGCAGGTAGATTTAGAGCCGGAAGAATCGGCAGCCATGTCAATTTGCTCAAACGATGCTAATGAGTCTACCAAGTAGTTGGACGGTAAATGTGACTCAGAACATGATTCTGATGTTGATATGTGCATGGAGGATGATGTGGACGCACCGTATGGCATCAATTTAGACAGCGATATTGATATGGAATGGGACTGTGACAATTAGGAGGAGGAAGATAAAGAGGTGGAAGTTGAAGAGGTGGAATTTGAAGAGGTGGAAGATGCGGAGGAGGAGAAGGATGAGGAGAAGGGGAAGGATGCGGATGAGGATGATGGAAATGAACATCTGACGATTGGCCAGGGAGAGGTAGTACGTACATTAGCTGATAATGTAGATACCATGGTAGACAATGAGCCAATTGTGCTACCTGAGTAAGGCCCGGAGATGCACGAGTATTCACTACAGCCACAACCTCCGGCGCCTAACACACAGCCATAAACAGCAGAACCTCGTCAGCAGCCACAAACTCCAGTACGTTGCTTATTCAGTTGGCTGGAGCTTCTGGGGCTTGAATCGGAGCAAAACTCTCGCCCGGCAGTGCCAACTGTGCAAGAGGTTGAGGCAGCTGGAAATACCTCGGTTATGGATGTAGATCAGCAACTGCTCAGCTAATCGGCAGGTGGTCACAGTCTCCCTGATATTCCACTGCCCAATGTACCTCACCCTGAGTTGCATCCGCAATCCTTAGTAAGCGAGTAGGGAACCAGTCCTTGCATTCCTCAGGAGGCAATGGTTGCTGCATCTGGGTTAGGGTCAGGTTCTTCTTTTGTGCATTTCCTTAGTACTGATCAATTTATCTCAGGCATTGATTACTTCATGCGTCGCAAGGTTTGTCGATTGCTCAAAGTTCATTTTATTTGTGTGTTGAGTATTGGTTTCATTTTATTCATAGTATTATGGGACATTGCACATGTATCATTTTTGTGACTCCTAGCGTGTAAGGAATCCCCTTGTAATGGTGTTGAGGCTCAATCAATCTTGCAAGTTAGCTGAATGTATTCCAAACTTACACCCACATAAGGCAGCCTAGGCCTACAACCAACTTTCATATGTGTCTACAGTGTATACTCCACTCCTCGTGTATCGTCGACAATGTCAGAGATGACCCCTTTTCTCTGCGCCAAGTTTTTATGCAGAAAGAAGTTCACCTCAGACAGCTGGGGACTTAATCATATCAAATTACGCCATCCGGAACATCTTGAAGTTGCACACCAGATGAATTGAACTAATCGCGGCGCACCCTGAGTCATTGAACCTCCTCAGCCTCATGCATTCAACACTGACAAAGACTCCATTGAATAATTGGAAACGATTTCCTGCTGCGAATACGTTGAAAATATCATAGAGTTGCAGTCTCAACCACTGCCACCTCTTCTACCACAGACGCAAACATACGCTGGCACCGGCGCTTTGCTGAACGATTATATTACTGCGCGATGGGATTGCGACCCGCAGGGTTGCCTTGTGACAAACCTACAATCTATCCCTACTACCTGTTTGCGATGTATGAAGAGTACAAGGATATCCAGTGTGGGATGATGAAGAATGGCATGAAGATGTACTACGACAACATACTGAAGGAAGATATCACTGCCCTGCATTTCCTAAACTTCAAAAATGGGAATTGTGTCCAGAAGCTCATGGCTAGCATGCCAAATCATCAGGTAGTCAGGGAGTGGGAACTACTCACTCCCAAAGATATGAAATAGAATGACAATCACCAATGCCCAATAAAATACTGGAGTCGTGACATTATTGAAATCAAGAAATGGTTGATGCGCCAGTCAGCCGATGCCGAGCATCTCATTTAAGCCGCTCTGTGTTGCTTCGACAGCCATATGCCACCGAAACACCTCTATACTGAAATGCACACTGCAGACAAGTGGTGTGAGACACAGAAATGGAGAGAAACCCAAGGTAATAATGAGCTAATCGACTTCAAGTGACTGGTCGGAGTGGGGTATACAACCGTTCTGTTGATCGTCATGTCTGATGGAATACATTTCTGGAATTTTGCTGGCAACAAGAAAGAGTGGACTGTATCTATGAAAATTGGCGATCAAACTACAGAGATCAGCCAGATGCCCTCAATGCACAGCATCGTAATGGTCACTCTCCTGCCGATTCCAATCAAGAACTGCAATATTCCTGTAAAGCAGCTGGATAAGCAGCAGCAAACAAACCGAGAGGTGCTGAATAAACTACTCCAGCGAGTACTCCAGCCTCTCACCTTTACACAAAATCCTAGGACCGAGAGCGGGTATTATAATGTTCTCTGAGTAGGTAGCATCTTTAGGCATTGGAAACCGATTTTAGAAGCATTGCTTGTAGATTGCCTAGAGTATAGCAACCTACATCATCTGGAGTGGGATGTTTGTTTTTGGTGCAAGTGTCCAAAGAATGAACTTGGAGAATATGTTCCTGCTGACAAGCAACACCCCCAGTGGGATCACAACCTATAAAGAATGCACAGTGCTGCCAACACCAAGGCAGTCAATTCTGAATTCTGGTTGCACCATGTTCACTGAGAATTTAGCTTCCATTGACATATTCTGTGTATCGTGAGCAACCCCCCGAAGCCTTTCCTCCTTCATACAATGCACATTGCCATGCTTGACCACCTCCAGAAGTGGAGTTTCCACTCTATGAAGACGTACGAACAACTTGACCAGTACAATGCAATCTGGTTACACATACCTGCTTACCATGACCTCACACCAAACAATAAGTCACATGAGGAAGTTTCTCAATGGAATGGGAAGGAGATGGAGGAAATGAGCCAGTACCTGCTTGGAGTTGTAGCCCAGTCTCAACAATGTAGAAGCTCCGCTCAGTATCCCATATTCAATCACGCAATTGGGTGCACACAGGCGTTGTTAGAATTCAATATGTATGCGCGATATAGAGCTCACAATGAGGCTGCATTCAGCTACATCGAGCATGCGTTGCATCGTTTAACACCTACAAAGATGTTTTCTTTCTTGGGTGAGCCGTTAGAGAGGTGAAGGCCAAAGCCAATGCGCTGAGCAGAGAACTTGCAAAGACGCAAAAGGTAGACGAGGAATCAAACTCTGTAATTTGGAAGCCGTGTAAGAAGCGGCGCAAAATACATGTCCTGTGGGACTATCTCAGCCATGAGATAGATGTTGACAAGGAGTTAGATGCCAACTTCAGCTTTGCGCAGATCCACTTGATATCTCATGTGGTCAAACAGATTCGTTGATACAGAGCCTCGCAATAGTATTCTGCCGAGAGACATGAAGCAGCATGTCAAACAAAATTCAAGTACAGTGGGATTGCCTCCAATCACAATCTCGACTACCTGCCGCAAGTGATCACCTTTAAATGTCGCATCCTGTGGTTTGAACTAAGAGAGCTCAAACTCCAAGCACTCGCTCAGCGTTGAGAGACCAGCGCTGTCTCTTGCAAAGTCCACCCTTCCGGTGCTGATCTGGCTGCCCCCCTGAGCTCCCAGTCATATGCGAATCCGAAATTCATGGGACCTCAATGCCACAGTACTGGAAAGCATCCTGACGCTGAGCTCCAAGACTTCAGAGCATTACTCGACAATCCATAAGATGCAACACTCCACGTGGCAATATACTATGGCGCACGGGTGTTAATGAAGCATAAGAGTCGTAACAAGACTTATATATCGGATGAACAACTGCACACAATGGAGCACTTTATTTCCCATGCTATCAAGGTTCAAGTTGAGGGTTAGAAGGTGCACGCATTTCTCAGATGTGTCGATGTACAGGAAGCCAAAGTTGGCATGGAGGGGACTGACGGTACAACTGTGTGTGGGTGAAACAACTCCTAGGGAGGTGTTGTGGTGTGGTGCATGGGCGTCTCCCATGGCAACTGTAACGACTATTCAAAATCAAGCTTCTGAAAGAGGATGGAGTTTTTCTTGAGTACTGGTTAGCCCTGGCACTCACCATAATATCTGAAAACTCAGGTAACTTGGATCCGATCTCGAAATTGGTACAAGTGACAAAAACACTCGCAGCCATTGCTTTGCTAGTTTGATGCATTGGAAATATCATCAGCTGCACACACGTAATTCCAGAGATAGCTATCAGTAGTAGAAACAAAGACAGATGGATTGAGTGATGGATTGTGAATTGCCACATTGATCTGGCAGCTTTAAATGTTGTATACAATTTTTAAAGGCAGAATTGCATTTTCCCCACCGGTAGAAAGAACGTGAGGAGAGAGTTCCGCAGCATCAACCATTGCATTGTAATCCCGATGCATGCACATACCCATTGAACCCAGTCCGACATATGGTCACAGTTGGCCAAAATGCGACAAAGTTCATTTGACATAGGAGACTGATAGAGGAGGAAGATACGGTCAAACTGGAATCGGAGGGCGATATGTAGCACAACGCGTGGTATTGATGCTGGGCATGGAGTTATCCAACACTGGGGTTTCTCTAATGGCTCAGACAGAGTGTGTCCACTCCGACAAAGCCATCCTGCGAAGATCTATTTTTTTGCTGATGCTTGTTGGGAGTATTCTTGTGGGTACAGAGTATTTTGGATTGGAAGTACACTAGCAAGTACAGTTGAAAGTATACTTGAAAGAATATATGGAAGAATACATGAAAGAACACTTCGGTGTATAGAGTTTCGTGTATTGGAAGTACATTATCAAGTACATTTGAACATTTACTTGATGGTATATATTGGAGAATACACGATAGTATGCTGGTAGGTGTACTTCAAAGTATCCTGAAAGCTCACTTGGTAGTGTACCATTTATTGCAATTGAGTATATAGCTGAAAATATAGTACAAAGCATATATAGTAGCTTACTTCAATCTATACTTGGAAGTAAACTTAAAGGGTACTTTGGAGTATTCTTAGAGAATTATTTAAAATACAAGTCAATCATACTGAAAGGGTACAATCAAGTGAAATAAGCAGAATACTTCAGAATTACATGGAAGTGTACAATACAGTGTAGCTTGTTGCTTGGTTTGAACTTTGTTGATTACCATATGATGAATTGCATCAAGTCCTGTTAATCACATGTACAGTAGAGTAATACCATCATAGTACAGTTCTATAGAGTTATACTATAGCAAGTATAAAAGCTTCAGAGGTTTACAACAGCAACAGAAATGTTTTGACGTGCAGCAAGCTATATACTGTCACTTGTCCTGATTTATTTACTGTGAAATTGATAACAAATATATGATATGTACTTTGTATTGTACATTCAATAGTATAAAGACTGTATTTCCAATCAGGTTGACACTGATGGATAATTTCAAATGATTTCCAATACAATCTATATGTTATAAATATGTGATATCATTGTGTTTTCCAGTTATTAATTTGTATGTTCATGACTTCTCCAATTACTGTAAAGTATAGATCACATGATTTGTTTTGCCAAATATTTTGAAATATTAAATGAATTGTATAGAAGAAATTGACATTCAATAAGAGAAAGAAGTTAAATTTTATTACAAAGTCCAAATCCTATGGAAATATGTATTATACAATAAATAACCAAGTTACATCTATATAAAACTCAAAACAGTAACATGACTTCTACTCTGCTGACCAATACGAACTGGCTGTATAATTTGTACTTAAACTGAGTTGATAATGAAAAGAAAGCGATATTGGAATGGCTGTAAAGCTGTGTATCGGTATATAGCTGCGTATGAGACTATATGAGAATGTACGGTTGCACGTGTACCGATATCAGCAAAGAGTAACTTTGGTTTCCAAAACTGGACCCCATGCACTGATCATTTTCTACAGTCTCTACAAACAATCCAAGCGACTGAGTTGCAATTTTGCAGCATGCTTGGAAGTATTCAATAATCTGATCGCATCGTCATGACATCCCTAAAATGTGTTCAGACATTGGAGCTGATTTATTGCAGTTGTTTCTTTCACGTTGGTTATCTAGATTTTAATCATTTTGACGGTTTTTTGAACTGTTCCATTGATGTCAAGAATATTCATAACTATTCAATACCTTAAGACATCGATTATACACAAGCTTGCACAACTCCCAGTATACAAATGATGACACCCACAGTAAACACTTAGCCGATTTTGAAATATCGCTGCAGCCATAACATCATTCATCAAGTTGAATAATTGACATATAAAACAAACTGAAAGCATTGAAATCGGTTGTATTGCTCATGTACCGCCTCGAGCTATCTGGCTATTGCGTCAGCATAACAATGTGTACAGCTCCGTTGATTGAGCATGTATGGACGAAAAAAGTGATTCCAATGGCGTAAAGAGGCTTACGACAGTAGCTTCTAATGGGGAAGGGTTGTATTAGAGGTTGCTGCCTATCCATTTCAATCGCCATACCGGCAGTAAGATGTATCAGTCATGTTGTTAACATCCGAACCAAGACAATAAGCCCCTTAACATTTGATTCAGCATACTGGATGACGAAAAGACACTTCAACCGTGCGGGAATGTGTCAAGTAATTGACTTGTAGTGGCTATCCGGACTCGTCCCCATCCAGAGAAGTAGTGTATCATTTCTTGTTGGCTTATGCTTTCTCCACCTAGTGGACCAAGTGCAACGAACCATATCAACTGCTTGCTTATCACATTGAAACCCCGTCACAGAAGTTGCTGCTGTGTTGTGCCGAATGTATATTGCATTGTTGAGACGATTGAGCTACTGATCATGATCAACATAGTCTGTGAAGTGGGCAAATCTCTTGAAATACTATGCAATGTGATTCTGTAGCTTCCAATTTGGGAATGAACACCACTCGGCCAACTTATCAAGGGTCATCATTTCTGGTTGCGGGTTTGTCATCAGTCCCTTGATAGGCGATGTGGTTAGAGCCATATCAATGTTGCAATGTTGAATTGCAGGGTTTGCATTCAGCTCTCGATGCTGAATAACCTCATTTTGGGCTTTCGTATGCAAGATCTGGGAGCCGGCCTTATGACAATTTGATTGGCATTATGGTTCCTTGAGATCCATCCCCGCATTGTCTTTGAGTTCAGAGCTTTCATTTCAGAGGTTGCCTAGCTGGCCAATATAGTGAGAGAAGTGGTTCAGGAGATGCATCTTCACAAAGTTCAAATCTGATTCATCAACAAGACGATGTGCCAGTCCGGACTCGATATGTGTTTTATCATCATCAATGTTAGGACACTTTGCAGCTGCTGAATAAAAGTTCCAAGCGGAGTCACTTTCCCATGCCTGGTGTCTGTCAAAAGTAAGTTCCTCTTTCCCGGCTTTCGGAATCTCCTGTGGAAATTTACTTGCGCGGAATTGACTGAAAACATTCTTGTGATGATGATACTCTTCCAGATAATTCTCCATGTACTTGAACATGGCCTCAGTATTGGTACTGGTAATGTGCGATATGTTGAAAATATACAAAGTTCATGACGCACAACAGGCCTTCTGTGAAGGGAATCCTTTGGCTAGCCAAAGGGTTTAAAAGAGTCACTGCAAAAACTGGAAGAATCATGTGCCTGAGTGCTTTCATCTGCTTACCGCTCCATTGCATCACCTGTCAATATGGCTTGTTGAATCGAACGAAGCCAGGATGTGGAGGCATCATCACCCAGAGCTTGTTGAATTTGTTGCTACTGTAATATTGTTTGATGAAGGACATTGCCCAGTTAATCAAACGGTTATACATACTGAGACAGGTGGTATGAATAATATTGGGTGTGATAATAGTCCGCGGAGAGATGCAGTTCAACTTTTAGAAGATCCCTTCTGAGGTTCCAACTGCTCAATTTTCCAGATATCATCATGCTTCCAATGTGTACATCTCATATCCTTGAGTTGCGAAGATCATCTTTTAGAAATATAACTGATAGTCTTTCAATTGCCACGACAATGAATTCCCTTCTGTTAACAACGAATTTGGTGCTTCGAATACAGGGCAATGGGATTGCTTAATTGACTGCAACTGAATGTTTTTGAAGTAGTCAGCTGTCGATGCACAGATGACAGGATCATATTGCCGCAGCAAACCATCCGCACAAAGTATATGCATTCCACTGTTCAAAAGTGCGTCGTGCGGATAGAAAATATGCTTGAAAACCCGTCTTCTATCCTCTCGATTGTGAATTTGTTGTTCCAGCATGGTAGTTCTTTTCCATATCTTGTAATGTGATATTTCGGAGGAATGGGAAGAAGGGCAAGCAGGATGAGTGCAAGACTCGAAGGCTTTGATCTAATCGTCAAGTCAATGTATCCAAGACTCAAATATACTGGCCATTTCTGCATGTCTCCCGAAGAGTTTCTAAGATGTGTCTGGTGTGAACTGCCATATACTGGGTCAACCGTAGCTCCAAGCGGCCGCCGTAGCTATTGAAGTGTACACAATCGTTGTAGCTATCACAAAATTCAACTAACTTCCCTATTCATTCCACCACCAGTCACTTGATTTCACCTCTGAGTAGATATGTTCCTCAGCATCAGTGAATTTCTTTGCTGGAGCATACGACATATGTTTCCTGAATGTAGGCTGTTGCACGAGGAACTCAGTGCATTCAACAGGATTGCGGTAAAAGAAACGTGTCTAATCATCATCGTGAATGCTGTTTGGATCGGCAAAACGATTGTAACAAATTTCATTTGATTTCAAACAGTCGATTCGCATCGTGTAAGACATTTCGTCTTACCTTTTGAATAATGTGTGGGACGAAGTGAAGTTCGTGATGGTTGCCACGGTAGGGTTCCTTCAAAGCTTGTTGATAGCAGCTCTGCTCCAGTCGTGCTCGATGTACCAGTGTGGTAATTGATACTCCTCCTTGCAATAACACAGTGACCTTAGATCAATTGCATTGTCCAAGATATGGAAATACTCGCTACTAATCGGCTTAGTGACTAGACGGTTGTCCATGTATGGAGCTTCCTCAACAAGTGTCGGAAGTAGAGGTTGCTCTTGATCGATAGAAGCATTGTTGCTTTCGGCTTCTATATTGCTGGAATCATCATGGGAACGGTGATGAACAGGGTCTCGATGCCATTCATGGACGAATGGAAATAGAATACTATGGTGCTCGATCACAACACCATCTTCCTGGTACGTTTTCAGCTGATAGGTATACAATCCTTTCTTCATCGTTGCAACACAGGTAAGTGTCATAAGCGCCAATGTAGCTGAATGTCATCGAGCAGTAATGACACTGTTGACAAATATCCATGTTTTGTTACCACAATGAAATGTCGCAACAGTGTTAAGAAGCGTCTTGACACTCTGTTAGCTAATGATACCATTGCAAGCCCACCAGGCCTCAGAAAAAGCCACACCTCAATTTCCTTTTTCCAAAAAGGGTTCCAACAACTGTCGTGGGATTTCTCTCATCCTACTTCACACCTTTGCAAAGTGTTTAATTGCTCATTCAATTTTTACATCCCTTGGATCTCAAAAAGCATGCCACATCTGTATTAAGCTTGTCACGACAACTGTTCTGCACCATCTCGTGACCGTCCTACACCCATTGTTTGAATTATCGTTGCCAGTATTTTTCAAGTTCGTACTATACATAAACTTTGGCTGCTGCTTAGATACCGACCCAGGGACATCATCACTGGGTACACGACCTAGAGGAAGAACAAACAAGTGAGGTACGACTGCCGAGCATGCTATTAGTTGTCTTTGTGGTGAACTTATGTATTCAATCAACAAATCTGGGCACTTAGATAATGTTAAACATATTGTTTCCAAACTGAATTGCAACCAAGATGATGTCGCCAGATCAAGAAAACGCTCCAAGTCCATATATATATTCGCCTCACCTGCCCACCTGACTTACAATCTCCAGAATCTTCAGCACATGCACCTCACCTCTGCAACAGCATGGCATCACTCCTGACAATATATTCAACACACCTGATGCTTGTTAAGAGTAACATGCATTCAATATCCACCACTCAATCATTGACCACAGTTGAGAACTCAAACTGGAATGTGATGCCTTCTGGTTGTCAAAATCAGTCATTGCAGAAAATACCACAATCCAGATTGTGACTCTACAAGTTTGCGTCATGCCTGAGAACGCTGGTGTTGGAGTCAGCCATTGGGCAGCAGAACCCATGGGGATTTGGCAGGATAAGGGTGGCTTGACAACACAATGGAGAGATAATAAAGTGACAGATTGTGTCTGGGAGATTGACCAGTCCATGAGTATCATCAACAGGCAAGATGCCGGCCCTGAACAATGGGATCTCTTAATTGATTATTGCATTACTCGAATCTGTGATTTGGTCTCTGAATGGCTCCTTTGGAAACGGTGAATGGCAGATGAGACTAACCTCGATGATCAGGAAATCAAGGTAGCAGTTGTCCAGTTCGTACAGGTAGGCTTTCGCTGAAGGAACAATTGGCTCGACAAAACCACAACTAAAAAGAGGATAAAAATGGATGTGGGTATGTATTTCATTGCCCCGATGCTTCTTTCGCTCTTCCTGAGGATGTGTATTTACAGAAGACGACAAGGAACAAACCTTGGGTCACGGGTCTTCACTAATCAATATGTGTTGCGACTCCTCGACTGATTTCCTTGTCTAGCCATTTAGTTGTTTCATCATCTATGTGGATCCCGGCATTGCGGGGCAGATGGTGGGTCAAAACAATACTCAGCAATTCTCATGGCACTGGGATGGGGATGATGAATCGATACTAGCAATAGTTACATCAATTGTCAATATGACCATATTGTCAATTGGGAATGCTGCAATTGCTGGTCTGCCAAACCACAGCAGGAAAATCCAATAGCTTTGCGGCTGCAGGGAGGATCCTAATAGAGGTGGTGGTCTGTACGCCCGTAATGTTACCCCAATGTTCGATAACAATGCTGCTGGCAAATGGGTATAGGCCGCAATAAAATGAAACAACCAAACCCATTTTTGCGTTGTTTATCATTGCCAACAAGATGACGGCACAGCTTGTGCGCAGACATCTATGTTTGGTGGCAGCAGCTACTGTCCTCTGGATGACATTCTCCCACCACCAGCCGAGGATATGATCGAAGTTATCAGGGAGGAATTGGATGATGATACTGAGAAGTAGTGCCAAAATGTAAAAAGCTTCCTGAGAACAAAAACAGACTTCCAAAAGCTTGAACAGAAGCTTCCAAACAGGATTATCAGACAGCAGTGTCATCGTGAAGTTATTGGAAACAGTAGTCTTGGTCTCTATGCAGATTATGAGCAAAGTGTTGGTGCTGATGAGTATGTGGCTTGGCTATGCGACCACAATCACAGTGTATATCCTCCCATTGCTAGCTTTTTGGGCAATAGGAAGCATAGAAGCAGCCACCCAGGTGCAAATAAGTCATTGTAAGGATGTAATGCACTGGCTGGACAGTTCTTCACGGATTTGCGTTGTTCGAGGCTATTAGTCTGGCACTGTGGAGGGTGGACGGATGGGTAATAATTTGGAGTTTTTTGGTAAGGTTTTCGGTCTCTTTTTGGTGTTTTGTTTATTTTATTATTACATCATTCACATTCATACATGTAGGGCTGTATTGAGGTTTGACAATGTTGGGATTAATCTTTGAGAGGGTTGTTTTTGGCAACGGCATAGCGGTAGCAATACGACTCCAGGTATGGCAATTATGAATTTCGTAGTTCGGTATTATCACTCAGCAGTAGTCAGAGAGAATGATTAGTAAATTGCAAGCACTTGTCAGCTCGTTGCAACATCATTTTTTGTCAATGGAAGCCAATCATCAACCCTGCGGCATGCTTGTCAGCTGCCATTTCTAGATCTGAGTTTCCATCCATCGAAGGAGTTGGAAGTGTCGGTGGAGGAACAAGCCATGATTCTTGAATTGTCGACAGCATAAAAAGATGTATCATGACAATGCTTTTGATCATATCAATGCTTTTTTCCTTTACACAATGTATTAATTCATGTAGTATATATTTATTGACATTACCTTTTGTCACTCCTTCAATTTTTTCGTACTTATCACCTGCCGTGTTTTCAAATCATGACAAGAATGCGCCACACTTCGCCTCCTCCTCCTCCTCTTCGTTGAAGCACTAGGAGAAGCATAGGATCCATTTATAATGAGGATCTCGATGAGACTCTCAGCATGTTTCCCGACAGTTACAATGACTGTCAAGATGACAATTCCAAATCGAATGACAAGCCTCTTCGGTGACCATCCAGGAAAGCAATGGGCAAGTGGGAATCGGAAGATTCCTTCATATCAACATTTGGAAGACCGGTCGCGTCACCTCACTTGACTCCTGTGTCGGTGCAACCTATAATTCATCAGTGTTGGGAAATTTACATTGTCTTGGAGGAGCAGGATGAATTCCGGCTTTTGCTGCTGGTTTCAAAGATCATATCCAATGAAGTGTTTGAATAATTGAATCTGCCCACTGACATATATATTCACTGCAGGAAGGATTCAAACGAAGCTGGTGAGAAATTGGTTGCATGGAAAACTGGAAATGTGTAGCGATATGAGCTCTTTGTTGAAGACGTGACAGGCCTCATCATCAGCGCAGAATAAAACACCCTGACAATGCCTTCAGGCATTCCGGCAATTGTCATGGCATGTGTGAAGCATATAGCTATCTATTATACGATGTTTGTGAATCCCTTTGCCACAAATGGAGTATGGACCACCCAGATTCATAGTTGGTAGTATGAGGAAATCGCCAGGATTAATCAAGCCCAGTGAAACTCGGACCCTCTATGTGCCGACATTTCAGCGGTAAATGAATCAACTCAACGATTGCTTTCATCGCTGACAGTGTGCATCAGGCTCTCGTAGAGACTGCTTGGTCATGTGCAGCAATGGTATACCTCCGCAAGATCTCAATTGACTCCATTTCCAGATTTTGAACTCAGTCACCTACAGAGATCCGGAAATTGTCAGGCTGGCCATTGGCCAAGGACAGGTTTACAGGCTTCCAAACATTTGTAAGGTAAGTTCAAAGTTCACTCTCTGTTTAATCTTTGACTGGATGATGAATGTAGAAATGCAAGTTTCGATTTGCACCAACTGAAATTGTGAATCTTATTCACCAGACATACATCTATGGCATATGATAAATGGGAATGAAAGATAGATGATTGATTGATAATATCAACCAGACATGAATTGCCCGCACCGTGACAGCCAATGACCATTGTCTGTTGGCATGGAACACAGTCGAGTGTAGGGTCCCGCCAGAGTTTGGCCCAGGAGGTGGAGCACAACACCAGTGCTATACAAGCAATATTAATCATGCGGTTAATAATGGATGCAAAGAGGTATTTCTTCGTCTTGACACACATTTCCATTCTTGCTCACCAGAGGTTGCAGTCAACCAGAAAGAGACTATCTGTAGTGTGATTCACTGAAGGACCCACTCAACTGGTACAAACCCACAAATGGCACAACCTCACAATGATCAGGGCAGCATTGATGAGGGCCTTGCATGATTACTTCCCAAAGGAGCTGATAGATCGGCCCAACAATTCTTTTAGTCGTCTCCACAGCTTTGTTGCTGCTACTGAAGGTAGTAAGCAATTCTCAGCTGTTCTGTCTATGGTTGGTTCTACCATCGCCAGCAGCAGCCAGCTGGTCCCCTGCAGTGACAGCAACAGCAATAGCAACAACATCACCAACATTACCAACATGAGCAGCATTGGGAATATGTGATTAGTTGATGGAAGTACGATTGTAGAGAGTGCGATGTCACTTGGAGGTTAGGAATGGTGTCAGTAATCAGATTTAGGATTTCCTTTGTGTGCTATTTTATTCTAGATTTTATTGATATATCTTAATATTGGTAAACATACTAGATCTGATGGTTTAATCAAGTCTGAACTCAAACGCATGACATCATAATCCCGTTGATGCATAACCCTCCCATGACAGTTGAACTGCAAGGTACTGAGGATTTTCTATCAACAAATTAAATATCGTGAACCACTTTTGCATGGTAACTATCATTAGACAAATTAAGCCATGAGGGTCTTTAAAACTAAGAACCATATGCTTCATTAAACATATGGAGGGAGTACTATCATTGTCGCATGGACAAATTGAAATGGGCAATGGAGGAGTATGCTGAGAGATGATATGTGATATTACCAACGGAAGTGTGAATAGTATATCAAGTGCTCTTTGTCATATTCCCAAAAGTGGATACACTGGTTGTGATGCCTGGAAACAGCATCATAACACTTCAAAGAACACTCTGAAACAGTGTAGCAATGCCATGATTCAGGGAAATGTTGATTTCTTGTTTTTTGAGTTGGTGGGTACAATAAACTGAACAAATTTAATGAAGGAAATTTAGTTTTCGCTGATATATGGGAATATAACACAGTAGTAGGTGCTTTAGTACAGGCAAGGTATGCTTGTCGCTAGAGATCTAATTCTTGTGCGAAGCTGATCGTATTACAAAAGGGTATTACCCGGCCCTGGATACATCAAGTGCAGCCATGCCAGTACATTATTGCCATCTTGAGGTGCGGATCCCCTGGGCTGCAATATTCGTTGCAAGAGTTGGAAGGAAATGCAACAGTCAAATTACCATTTTACATACACAAATGGACAAACCAACATGTCCCACAACAAATTAGTTCCATTCGGGGCAGCCTTTCCATTGATCTGGTGCACTGCAACACAGCACCTCAGTATGACTGATCTCCAGAGGCGGTAAAGTTGAGCATTGATTCCATTTATAGCGGGCTGATATCTGACGAAAAAATTGAGTAACAAGTACAGAGAAAAGAACAGAAAAAAGCAACAACCAGACTGACACTGTCCTCTACATTCCCAATTCCGGAATGTCCTCCATCTGACCAGACAATCTCTCACTCAATAATTGAGCCAAGTCTGGATCAGTATTATAGTTAGACATAGTAGTCTCCGTGAATTCCATCAATATAGTATGAGCCTTTTCTTGACTCTGCAACATTGATGGTGGCTGCTGCTCACAGCTCATCATCACCATCGCAATCATCATTCCTGATTTGATTGATATAATTTACTTGTAACCATTCTGGTAACAAGTGCTGATTATTAATCTTCGAATTGTTCTCGCCCTGATTGTGTCCCAATATCTCATCAACAACTCTGCAGAGCTAGCCTATCAGTAATCATTGTTGCAGCTTTGGAATTCATATTCACCCCGGGTCAGCATGAATGAGATGGGCTTGACAGCTCTGCATGAATTGCAGCTTCTGTTCTCCATATCATAACCATCAGGGATGGTCAATCCTGTAAGAGCTTGTATCTATCTCATCATTGTCTCATTTAATGGAGATTCATAACATATAGTTTGAAAAATGTTTGCATTGGCCAGCCCCACATGCATCGCTTTGTAGGCCGGCTCCAATATCTGTCATCATTTCTTTCAACCAGTGGCTCTCACTCAGTGCACATCAGTGGTTGTATTCAATCTCCTTCAGCATTGGCCAAGCAACTATATAGGCCTCCATCAGCAAACTGTAAATTGATCTGGAAGCTACCTGCAGACCTCCCAGACACTCCAGTTGACCTCACCAGTCATCCTAATGCCTCCCTGATGCTCCCAGTCCCTCCTGAATCTACGCAAACTGCTCTCAGAATCAACAAGAGAATTCTCAGGTGATCCTAAAAGCACTTGCCATTATGGAGGTGCATTCAGGATGTTTTGAGATTTAACTCATATGGTATTCGAATTTTGGAACAGCTGAGACCCCTTTGCAAGACAATGTGAGACTTCGAGAGCAGCTGCGATCTCTGCACACCTCTGCAGCAGAGCTCAGGCCATATTTTTACATCGGTCGTTTTCAGCATTCGATAACCACAATGCATTTCTTCTATCCTATTTGTCTTGGTTACAGTGGCAGGATTCGCTACATCATTATATGGCATCTAATATCTTAGTCTCAGTATATATGTACTTAAAGTACTCAAGCATAAGCTGAGGAGCATCTGCAGATGCCAATTGCAGCAACTTAGGGATGTACTTGCAGGCAGCTGTAGCAGAACAATGCATTTCTAAGCATCACCACCATTCCATTTCGCAGGGGAAAGCCGCAGGCAGCATACTGATAGCCTGGGATAATGGAAAGAAAGTGGGGGTGTAAGGAAATACAGAATTAACAGAAATGGACCCAGTGACCGAAGAGGATTACTTTCGAGACTCTGAAGTAGATTGACGTCATTTCATTGTACGAAATACTCGTACTTTTATTAGCAGCTCTTGTGGACCATTTACTGCTTCACCCAGTTCGTGCGGTTCCTCATGCACTTTTGCGAGCCTTCATAGATTCACACAATGTCTGAGGTGCATCATAGCCAGGTTCCCCTCCATATCCTCTCACTCACTTTCTATACGTCTCAAGCCAGAACAGAACATTCACACCAGTAACATTTGGATGCTTCAAGTGGTGCAGCGGAGTATCGGGGTTGGCCTGTCTGCATTCAACCTCGGCCATATAACCACATTGTGATTATGTGACCGTTTAGTTGTACATCCAGGACATGGTCCAACGGTTTGAGAGAGGCATCTACATGATATGATCGAGTGAGTATGGAGGTGCATTGGGAGGCGATGATCACACAAGATTGGAGGTGTACTTGGAGGCGGTCTATTTGGAGTTGGTAGAGTGGGAGGTAGGCGTGATGGGAGCTGAGATTCTATTTATTGGTTGACTTGTAATTGGGGGAATGTAGAGAGTTTAGCACAGCAAAGTCTGCCATGGAATGAAAGATGAAAACCTGGCTGCGAGTGGTGAGCAGTCGATCCTAGGAAAATGCAGCACTTGGTGAATGCAGTACTGGCTGTATACTGTACTTGGTGTATGCTGAACTCGGTATTTACTCATGATTATCACTTGGTGAAATAGAGAAGGATAACTTAACTTCTTGTTCTTAGGTGATGGTAGAGTTGAAGACAAGAAACAGAGAGATGAGAGGAGATGGGGGAAACCATCATCAGAAACCAGGACAAAAGGAAATTTCGTGCTCACGTCAATTATACCATCTCAGATATGGTAGATATGAGTCCAATCCTGGAGGAAAATAACACTAATACAAGAGCATCCAAACTCAATCAGGCAAGTTGTACCCAGATTTCGCATATCTGCTTGTATCCTCCATATTATTCCCATCTTTATCTCCCATCTCTCTTTCTCATCCACAACTCTGTTATCATTGCGGAACCCAAAGTGCAGTCATCTCACTCAATCTCTCAATGCCATAATTATAAGCCAACACTGAGTACAGCATACACTGAGTACAGCATACACCAGGTACAGCATACACCAAGTACAGCATACACCAAGTACAGCATACACTGAGTACAGTTTACCCCAAAAACACCACCTAATCGAGATTGTCTGTCTTCCTTTCATGTTCATGAACACAAGTTGACCACTGAATGCTGCTTCAGCTTCTGGCATGCCTCCATTGATGATTGACTTCCATCAGTTAGATCTTCCTGAGAGCTTAAAAGTAAAGTCACCTTGTCACATTCCCACAGTTGAAAATTAACTAACTGATGACTCAAGTCTCAGGATCCTGCATGGCACCTATTGACTGGCTCAAAGCAGTCCTCCAATCTTGCTCGATAATGGGCTCCAAGTACATGTCCAAATCAGCCCAATTATGACCTCCAAGTATATCTCCAAACTAGGTCAATCATGGGATTGGAGTGCATCTCTAAGTTCACTCAATCATGGCCTCCAAGTATATCTCGAAACTCACATGGTCACAGCCCCCAAGTGCATCTCTGAGTCGACTTGGGCTTGGCCTGCAAGTGGAACACTGAACATGCTGAACTATGGCCCCCGAGTACATCTCCAAGTTTGCAAGATCACAGCCTCCAAGTGCGTCTCGAAACTCACTTCACCATGGCCTTGGAGTGTATGTCTAAGTTCACTTAATCACCATCTTCAGATACACCTTAACTTGCTCTCATGTATTCACTGTAGCTAGTCCAGATCTACAGTGTATAGATGAGTAGCTATAAACATACATCGAATAGAAAACAAACTGAACACATGAGTTATCAAAAAAATCGAACAATATGTAGTAGCTATGATATCCACTTGCACTAGCAGGGTTTCCAATGATGGTGTATTTCCAAGACTGCTCTAGTGTGATTCCAGACGCTCCCAGAATTGTTGCGGGTGATTCCTGGCTTGTCTTCAGTCCTCCCAGGCTTGTTATCAGCACTCCTACACTGGTCTTTGGTGCACCCTCACTTATTGACGGCTCACCCAGGCATGTCATTGGCACTCTCCGGCTTGTCGCCAGGACTCCACAATTCTCCGCAGATTGTTACCAGACATTTTATACCCCTACAGATTTTTTGCGAGTGCTCCCGGGTGCACCTGATTGCCACTGCATTGGTCCACTAAAATCTCAGATTTGATCACCCTGAGATTCTGGTCCATCAACTCCCAGAGACAAAGCTGCATTTTGCAGATGTCCAGTATGGTTGCGCTGCATTTAATTCAGCCAGAAAATTGCCAAAACATCTAAGTCTGTTCCTTCAGCTGATAGCACATCTCATAAACGAAGTTGATGCGCCCTTTATTGAAGGCAATCTGGTAATCATCCTTTCTTAGTTTCTTTGACAGGCTGGCGAAGGCATTTAGTGACTATCTCTCTTGATGCCATGTGGTACTCTATTTTGTATGGTTGGTGATCATTTTTGTTCTCTGTCAGAACAGCTTCGGTATCCATTTCTGCCCTTATGTGCGATAGATCACAGTCGCTCATTCTTCTGATCATCTCTCTTGTGCACTTGCTGTCACACTGATTATTCTCATGGTCAGTGCACTTGTAGGTACACTTGATATTTGCCATGTGCTCGGTACACATATCATCTCCAGTTACTCGCTGCCTTTCCTCTGGGTATGCTGTCAGCTTCTGGACTTCATGTACTTGGTGTTATTCATCTGGGTATCGATGTCATTGTGTTGCTTGTTGACTCTGCTGTGCACTTCGAAGATATGCTAATGAACTGATCTACTGCTGCAATTTTCTGCTGGTATGTGCACTTCAAGACGCTTTCTTCCAGCACTTCTGGTAAAGTGATTGCATGCAGCAGTTGTTTGATTTGCTTCTGCAATGGTTATCTCATTTGTATACATTGTCACTCTGCAAATGACTAATCCCTTACCTACTAGTCTGGTGGGATAACAGTTGGTGAGGCTTGAATCTGAAAATCATGTCCAGTGGCAGGTGAGAATCTCAGGATTGTCGAGGATAGGTCAGAATCTCAGAGACATGGTCGAAATCTCATTAGGAATTGTAACTCAGTCATGCGGCTTCTTGATAGATTTGAGGGTTCATTTGCCATCATTTCCCTGCATGCACTTTTTACAGTTCTTGGAGTATAATTGTTCCTGCTTTTCCATTAACACTTGCCACTGCTAGCATTCTCTAATGGTGAATGCCTCATGGGTAACATTGTTCCTGCATTTCCGTTGGCGTAATTCACAGTACGAGTAGTTGCCATTATGACACTCTCATCCCTCTCCTTAAACATACATGCTCCACAAAACTTTAATCGGTTCGGCCCGTGTGGTTTCGGCATTTTTGGATCACGATAGAACCTGAATGGGGATGATGTTCTACATCGCAACTCGAGTATATTGGTGCATAGTTCAGTATATCTGAATACTGCTCTGAGTCATGCTCTGAGTTGTGCCAAGTATGGTACTCGATGGTGCCATGCTACTGGTATATCATATACATTCATCTCGGCATTCCCTTGAAACTTCATTGTTCAAAATCAAAGCTGTAATCTCACAAATTGTGTAACTTAGCATGACCTCAAAATCTTCAGATCCTAAAAGAGATGGATTGTCATATGACTCCCATGATCTATTCAAAAATATCGATCTCCTGTCATCACCTTGCAAACATTATTATCCGGTCATGGCGCATATCTTGCAGCCATCCATATCCCGATGGTATTTATCTTATCTCACCCATCGCTGGCCTAAATCCATCAACTGCCATGATTCATTGCTCACCATAAATAAACTGGTCACAATCCATGAGGCCTTTGCCATTTGCTGCCATCCTGTGCGTAGTCACACTGGTATGTACAGTATTCCTTGACTTCTTCTATAGCACTGCGCGCTCTCTGAAGATCATTGTTACTGACTTCTATAATGTCCATCGTCCATTGACTCTTCATTGCAGATCCATAATTCATCCAGTGAGATATTGCTCATCTTAAGACAATGCTTACTGATCGATCTGTCCATTTGGCATGAGATCTTTATGTCCAAATTCATGATCTGCCCTTGTCAACCCAAGATCTTATTCCACACAACAGCAGGAATACCACTTCACTCCAATAAATTGTATGTTCATGCATATAGCAAAGTGTAGTGGGGCTCCAAATCAATTGCACTTGACTGATGTGGAGAGAATGTCTCCGCATTGGCATTACTGAAAACCTCCACAAAATCTCCACCAATCGCTAGAGAGTTGCTTTATTGGCTGACGGGACCATTGTGGTTATAGTGCTGGATCTATTTGGAAACATTCTATCTCAATTCATAATGGATCATAAACTGTAAAGACCAATTTCCAGAAGTCAACATTAGGAACTGTTCACCCATGGAAGATAGAAACTGTATCTTCGACTACTCCCTTCATATTTCAGCATACAGCTTGCGGTCATTCAAGGTCGGCATTGTTGGTATACTCTTCTGTCACAACTAACGCCACTGCTCACTATTTGCCCATCCAGTGCCTGGTGTCTATTTTCCTAGTAGAGATGATTTCCTCAGTCACTCCCAGCATCCCCATACAAACGGCCACTCTTAGGATGAATCTCCAAATGATTCTCTCAGAGGCCAGTAGATTGTTAAAAGCATTGGCTCTAAGTATTTCAATATCCAGAACACTGCCACCACTATCTGAACATACTTCCTCTCCAACCATAATCCCAATCAATTCCTAGGGCCCACTCTATTGCCTGCCCAGTCCACTGCCCCCACTTCCGTTCCCCCTGGGGTTGCAGATCCTCAGTTCAGTACTCTGCAAATCGATGCTACGATTCCTGGACTGGTGCCATGGCAACTTCTATGACTCTCCAGCTTACATTGTGTGTCAACCATACCTGCCGCCATGTTTACCAATACTCGTAGTCAGCGAATTACGTACTTGTCACACTGAATTGGGACTCTGACATCTCTTTACTTTCCAATCCCATATTGGGACAGGACACATGAATTGAATCTTAGCACACCTCAAAATCATGCAGAATCTCCCAGTCCTATGAGAGTACCAACATTGTTCAACCTCCCGTAGCCCCATAGATCTTTGGAAACATAGCCACAAATACCACTCATCCCCACTGTAGTTCTATATACCCTCTTTGTATGCCATTATATTGGGCTCTTCTGTATTTGCTCATTGGTGTACAATTGATGACGCAGTGAAAAGTTGATGCAGATGACTCTTTCCTTACAATGATCCGATTTGGTTGCCCAAGCAGGTGCCAACTGGGATCATTTGATAACAGTAATCGCGTATTGCATCGTCTAGCCACTCCAGAACATTCCTACAATTATATACTTCCCTTACAGAGCTGTCACACAATCTGCGATTGCTGCTCTAAAATTTGCAACCCCGACTGTCCATATGTCTGGAAAATCTTATTTTGTTATGTGTAATCAACCATAGGCCATATAGACTACTGTAACCTCCCACAACAGCAATAACACCAAGTAATACAACCGACCCAAGAGCCATTCCCTTTAACCCCCAATAATACAGTAGGAATTTACCCCTAATATACCTGTAATTTACTGATAGTGCAACATATCTATTACTGTAACTCACCTCTAGTGCATGTATTATATACTGCAATTCATGAATTATACTACATATTCATCACAGTTATTCATTTATTTGCTACTGACATCTGTACCATGGACTCCATTAATTTGTCATGCTTGGTCAGACAACTCTGACAAGCAGAAGTGCACACCCTGACTCACATAACTCCAACAAGCTTCCTTCTACAACTTCGGACATGCTCACTCTCACAACTATCACATACTCACTTTTAAAGCTCTGACATGTGTGGTCTTACAACTCTGACATGCTCACTCTCACCTTTCTGACAATCTGGCTCACTGGGAGCATGCTGGTAGCAGTGGATGTGATTTCAGTGGCAGAGGTGAAACTGGCTTCGCTGGGAGCATGTGGGTAGCAGTGGATCTGGCTTTGCTGGTAGAGGTGACACTGACTTCCCTCAAAGCAAGCTGGTTGCAGCAGATCTGGACTCGCCAGAAGAATGCTTGTAGGGGTGGATTTGGCTTCACTTAATCACTTTTGAAGCTCTGACATGCTCACTCTCACCTCTCTGACAATGTGGCTTCGCTGGGAGCAGGCTGATTGGTGTGAAACTGGCTTCGCTGGGAGCAGGCTGGTAGGTGAAAAACTGGCTTCGCTGGAAGGAAGCCGGTAGCGGTGGATCTGGACTGGCCTGCAGCACACTGGTTGGGGTGCATTTGGCTTTGCTAACTCCCCTTTCAAGCTCTGACATGCTTGGTCTCACTGTTATGACATGCTTACTCTCACCTCTCTGACACTCTGGCTTCACTGGGAGCATGCTGGTAGAGGTGAATCTGGCTTCGCTGGTTGTAGTGAAACTGGCATCACTGGGAGCAGGCTGGTAGCGGTTGATCAGGCCTCGCTCATAGGGGTGAACCTGGCTTTGCTGGGAACAGGCTGGTCATGGTGGATCTCGCTTCTCTTGTAGGGGTGATACTGGTTTGCTGGGCACAGGCTGGTAGCAGTGGATCAGGCTTCGCTCAGAGCATGCTGGTAGTGGTCGGCATGGGTTTGCCAGTCGCAGAGTATCGAGATTCGCTATGAGCTGGCATTATGCTTTCGATCTGGCTTTGCACCCACAACTCTGATACACTTCATCACCCCGCTCTAAGATGCTCACTGTTACCTCCGACACAATGTCTTTGCTGGGAGCAGCAACAGAGGATCTGGCTTCGCTGGAAGGGGTGAAACTGGCATCGGTGGGAGCATGCTGGCAGTAGTGGATCTGTCTTCGCTGATTGGGTTTGAACTGACTTCGCTGGTTCAGGTGAATCTGCGATCACTAGTATGGGATGATTGGGCTTCCCACACAGGAGTGGATTTGCATATGCTGACATGAAGTTGATATGATCCGGATTCGCTGAGAGTTCGTAGGGGTGTATTGCATACAACTTATGGAGAAATCATCCAGATGTCAAATACTGAATTGGGGTAATGGTGTTGGTGGTAACAGTGATGGTGGTAATAGTGATGGTGGTGATGGTGGTGGTGGTGATGGTGGTGATGGTGATGGTGGTGATGGTGATGGTGGTGATGGTGACGGTGGTGATGGTGACGGTGGTGATGGTGACGGTGGTGATGGTGATGGTGGTGATGGTGACGGTGGTGATGGTGATGGTGGTGATGGTGATGGTGGTGATGGTGATGGTGGTGATGGTGATGGTAGTGATGGTCACGGTGGTGATGGTCATGGTGGTGATGGTCACTGTGGTGATGGTCACTGTGGTGATGGTGACGGTGGGGATGGTGATGGTGGTGATTGCGAATGTGGTGGAGGAGAAGATTGACCAAATTTGGTTGATAGAATCCATGCGGTATGAGAAATGTGCTTCATTTTGGAATTCAATATTACATACAGTAACATTTGCATACCATCCCCATAACACTTCCCTAATCGCTAATATTCAAGTTAGGCAGTCATCATCTACAGTTACTAACAGTAACACACTGGGAACTGCGATAGCATATCACTGTTATGGTTGCATGAAAGCTTTTTCCAACCTACACCATCTATACTAGTAATCATACTAGTAGTTGTATATTCCTCATTTACTTGCTGACTGTAAAATGCCCTGTAATACTTGTTGTAGCCACTGTGGTAAGTTCTTCACATCCTCCATAATATAGATAATGCCAGTGAGTTGTGTAGAAGGCAATCCTGATTGGAACTGCCATCAGCAGCATCGCTGGATGTGAATTGCGTGTGTCCCATAAACTTACCCTCATCCTGCTAGGTGCACTTTAATTCGCAATTGTGTTATGTGTAGGTTCAATAGTTGGCATATGCCTTTGCCGATTGGATGAGTTTTGAGAGCATCTCTGAAGCAGTGCCAGGTGAAGTATTGGTTCGGATGCAACTTTCAGACCCATATGGCCTCTGCGATCGACCGTTTCACCAGTAATTGACTCACTTGGAAGGAACGGGATCAAATCTCATTGATGTGGTGGTTTATGACCTTCGAATTCTCGTATGATTAACATGGTGCAATTGACGTCAAATGATTTGGTTACAGACATGTCTCCTGGCCGGTTGGCCTCCAGACTGAACTAGTCATTATCTCTACTATACACCTCAATCGTAGGCACTTATCAAGTCTCATTGCGTGAGCAATTGGTGCCTGTCAAATCCGAATGCTTTCTTCCTCATATTCGTTGCACTGTGTCTCTGGCCAATTGGCCACTGCAATCTGGACAAAATCATCTCTGCTACAGTCATTCTCAGTTCGAAAAACATATATAGACTTTTTGCTGATACAATCTGTGGTTTCAAATTGGTATGATATAATGCATGGAGACAGTATATGGTGACGCATCGGAAAGGGGTAATTCATGAAATCCCATATGTGAAACCTATCGGAAATTGAATACCAATAATACTATAAGGCCATGTATCAGCACTTGGCTGCGAATCAGAGTATAAGGGAAGATATGATTGCACTCATGGATATAGTAGTATAATAGAGCAGAAGGTTGGTAATTTAAGATAAAATAAAATGGTCACAAGAGATCTAAAGCTTGTGGCAAGCAGACAACAGTTAGAGCAGGGGATACCTGACCCTGGACACATCATGTACAGCAATGCCATTTCAATCACAGTCATTATTAGGTTCTCACCAATGGCACTAGACTTGTGCAGTGCTGGGCAACCACAACCTTATATAGAGAACTTGGAATTATCTTACCAACGTACAACTAGATTATACTACCATATCCAGCAGTATCACCACATCTTCTCATATACTCTCATAAGTTGCCAATTATGCATACACAGCATTAGACTATCATCACACCTAATTCGGGTAATTTGTTTCGCTCACAGCATTTCGCAATTTACTGCATTGACAAGTCGCCAAAAGTATAACATGCTGTATCAGAAAACCTGTCTTCAAAGAAGTCTACGCACATACACTTGCCTGTCACTTCCTTCTATAACCAAAATGACACACTGCACGCAGTGACATTTACAGCCAAATACACTACTCCACTGGTTCGTATTGAGGCCAGAATTGATGATGACAATGATCTACATGGTGAGCCCGACGATGAACATGCAGATCAAGCAGACAAGGACAGCCCAATCGACAATGAGAATTGCGATCGAGGTTCTAATATTACAGATGAGATTTATATTGAGGTGGTTACTCAAAACTGTGTGATGCTGGAAATGCTGCTCAATAATCAAACCCTATTGAGAGCCGAACAGAGACTTGAACAAGACAGAATGGCAGCTGAATAGGATCACCTGGAGGCCAAGTGGGATCGTTGGGCTGCCAAATATGGAGAATATGCCAAATAATACACTGCATGCCTAAGACTGACTGTCAACAAAATTGATGACCATGTACCATACTGTGGCAGTGGAGTTGGGCTAGACCAATTTTTGTACCCATAATGCTTCAATTTCAACTCCCATGGCTACCTGATTCCATGGGGTGGACACAATCATCTCAAAGATGCGATCTTGTTTCGTGTCATCTGGAGCAATTACTGAAACATGGCACCAAGACAGATGGCGATGACAGAGCCTTCAGATTAGTCCGGCACCTTAGCTGTGGAATCCAAACCCTCTCTACAGTACTTCGACCCACTTTCGAGAAAATGGCCATGGGATTTGGTAATATGAAATGATGTTGCGTTGCATTGAATATACTGATGCTGGATTATGTACAATCTCTTCAAGAATTGGTTAGAGCTTTTTACATCATTTGAAAGTTTTGTGGAGACAGCCTAGATGGAATCTACCAACCTATAATGCAGTCCTGTACGATATTGCTTGGGCCGACCTCCGCACCGCACTCAAGAACAACATTTGACTGATGATGTCTGCCTGCAGCAGGTTACACACCCTTGATGAGTTCTTTGATAATGCCGCAGTGACAGAGGTTGCACATGTAGATAACAAGAAGCCACAGCAGTAGCGACAGCAGCAGCAGAGATAGCCTCTGGACACATCTTCCGAAGTCAGCTAACAATGCTACCAGCCATCCATTTTTGAGTGAGCAGACACAACCGACAGAAAATCTGGCCAATTATGATCAAACAGACACAGAAAATCAGCCTGCTGAGGGCATTTATCAGACTGATCGCCACCACAATAAATATGACCAGAAATCTTCGAATACTGACATTCTGCAGACCAACCCATGACATGCAGATCTCCGAATGCCTGGGTGAGGTGCTGCACTAAATTCTCTTCAGGATGTACCCCACTGCAGCACGACCAGACAATAGCGTCAAGTAGGGATGGAAGACACCAAGTCAAACAACAGCAGTCTTTCAACAATCATCTGCGAACAAACTCACGGGGATATCTCAGCATTTGGCCCAATGGGAGAGATTCAACATTGCAGATTCAAATTTACCGAGATTGGGAATGCAGGCTTTGAACGTGACAATGGACAGCATACAACCACATTGAATCACATTGAAATCGATGGTTGTGTTAGAGAGCCCAAATGCTAACAAGTCAAGTCAGAAGTTATGTGGCACCTTCAGACCAAACATGTTCCATACTATTCACAAGGTGTTTGTACGCAATGGAAGTGAGGAATTGCACTGCATGCGAGCTACCATCAATTGCGGCACAACACGCATCATTGTGTATCTGGGACTACTTGAAAAACTCAGTCTGGTGGACAAACCAGCATACATCCCGACTCTAGGCCTCAATGAGAAGGTAATGGGTCATTCAAGCAAGAGTCGATAATCACTATTCACTTTTCACTATATGTAGCACTTATCACTGGTTTAGAAATCGGTAGTGCTAGTTGTGCCAATGCAGGCTAATGACTTGGTTTTGGGATTGCCTTGGTTCATGTCCAGGAATCCCAATGTCAATTGGCAACACGGTCGACTTTGAGGTCTGCCAACTCCATGGGGAGGGGAAGTGGTGGCAGCAGACTGGATAGACCATCAGGAGTGCCCCGGGAATGTACCAGGATCAACAGCTTGGGAGGGGGCATGTTCCAAAGCAGGCAGTGGTATCCCACAAATTCAAATACATTGGAGCAACAGCTTGTAACCATCATCTGACCAGTGAGCAGGTTGTTAGAACATTCTTTCCAAGAGTTAGTAAATGTACAGAGCTGCAGGGAGCGACTATGAAAGGCATTACTGATGGTGAGTGAGAAAGTTCCCACGTGCTGAATGGGCAAGAACAGAGCAGCAGCAGTAGCTACCAGATAGAGACGCCCAAAGGTATACATGTGTAAATATTGTTCACTTGCGGAGACTTGAAGTGAGGAATAGGATGGTGGCGCTTGGCCCTATTGTGGCAAAGTGTTGGTTTTCTAACCTCCTGGATATTCCTCCTTGCCACTCCACGTCTAGTACAAAGCTGGAACTCGCATTTGTTGATAGAGCTGGCACAATAACACATGTGGTGCCAATAGATGATGGAGGACTTATCCCCGTATTATACCCACAATTGGTGAAGAATTCCACTAAAGTACAGGTGTGGACACACCAACTGCATCGATCAACTGACCATGCAATCGACATGGTGCCCAGCTATTTGGTGCCATATGTGCATGTTTTCAATCCATCAGAGTCCAGAGTAAGAATTGCAAAGGCTTACAGTGCGGCAAACCTAGGCAATGAATTTATTGAACTATTATCATTGCTGGTGGTGGTGCCAATCCTCCTTGCAAAGAAGAAGCATACAAGATAATGGCTTTGTGTTGCCAACTGCACTCTCAATCTGGCAACAGTAATGAATTGGTATCCCATTTCATGAATTTGAGAGATGTTTAGCTGTTTGCACAATCGAAAGATATTAACGAAGTTGGACCTCTGCAGTTTTGAATTTCTCATCTGGATCGAGATAGGTAGTGAACGCAGGATGTTTCTTCGATAACGTTATGGTCAATTTGAATCGCTGGTTATGCTATTCAGCGTACGCACACCACCGATCACATTCCAGTCTTTCAGCGAGGATTGCCTACAGCCATATATTGACAATATTGGGGGATACTACTTCGCTGAAATACAAATCAATTTGACAAATGAGCAGGATCATCAGGATAATGCACTGCTGAGTGCTGCAACAACTCAAGGAATTCAGTCTCAATTGCAATGCTGAAAGTTGTGATTCACAGTTTCAGATGTTAGCTTCCTGGGGTTGTTCATAACTCCCAACGGAGTTGGTGTTGAATCTGACCAGATTCAGACAATTGGGGACTGGCCAACATGAAAGTCAGTTAGAGATGTAGAGGTGCTCTTAGGATTCACAAACATCTACCAAAGGTTCCTCTTCAAATGCACCAAGGTGACTAATTCATTTGCAGACCACTAAAGAAGGAAGACCAGCCAGGCAAGCCACCAAATGGCAATCCTCAATGCGACACATCAGAACATGTTGGGAAAGTCTAATGCGAACAGACCCGGAAGGAAGAGTTGGTACTTCTGAAGCTTAAAATGATCTTTACTGATGCACCAATTGTCCAAGATATCAATCTGGCCATGCCGACAATTCTCAAAGCAGACACGTGTAGATTCTTGATTGCAGCCATTTTCAATAAGTTCGATGGTGGCAGAATTCTAAAACAGGTCAATTTCTACACCTGGCAGTCTACTTCTATAGAAGAGAATTCCAACATGTGTCGCTGGAAGCTATTGGCCATTGACAAAATCTTCTAACGGTGGTTGCACTACATAGAGGGTACTAATCAGCAGGTCTGAATTTGGCGTGATCACCAGTCTCTTGGATTCTTCCAGACATCCAAAGTGATCTCCAGAAGACAACCCAGGGGGTTGAAAACACTTTCAGTTTACAACTTTGTCCTTGAGCACCTGCACAGCTTGAACAACCCGGCAGATGGCCCTTACAGATAGCTCGACAATGAGATTGGCTGTGAAATACATGTGGCATGATTGTGGGCAACTGTGTCAGTGAAACAGTATACCGATCTCATTCTAACAAACATCCTGGCTCAGACTTCCAACTTGTTGGGTGTCGACATCTTGGAGAAGCTAGTGGACCAACTAATGACTGACAGCACAGGTGCTGCCAACGTAAAGAGCCAATGGAAATATGTCGCAGGAGAAGTGCCTTGGGAGGAGAGATGAAACATTCCTGTGGTCACGCACCAATACGGACAAGTGATATGTCTATTTCATCGCAACTCTCAGTCTGGCCAATTTGGTGCTTCTAAGACTGCAGCGCTGGTATCTAGGAATCCCAACTGGCGAGGAATGGACTCACACATACCTAATTATGTCAGTGGCTGCGATGTGCAATACCAAATCAACCCACCTCAGCTCACAATGAAGGGGATCAGCATGCCCCTTGGGACACAATCACGGCCATGGGACAACATCATGACGGACTATCTCACTGCCTTGCCAAAGTCAAAGGCATCAGGCTATGAGGTGATTCTCATTAGTATGAACTGACTGACAGATATGGCAATGTACTTACTCAGCCGGAAGGATGTGGACTTCCCAGATTTTGACCGGCTCTTCATTGAACTCTGTATTTGGAAGCACAATATCCCAGATATCATATCTACAGCTCACGGCACCCAGTTTGCAAGCCGATTCAGGACCTGGGTATCTTCTCATCCAAGTACTGACCATTCACTTTTAACAGCCTTCCAGCCACAGACAGAGGGTTAATCATCAAGTCAAAACCAGATCATAGAGCAGTAACTTCGCGCGCTCTACAACTGCAAGCAGGGCAATTGGATCAAAATTTCGTTGCTAGCCACATTCATTTATCATAATACAGTCTTTGTGTCTGCAAACATGACTTCAGTCCGGGAGAATTGCCACTACCTTCCAGTGATACAGTTCATGGCCCCAAAGCAACCATGTAGATTGAAATCGCAGATCCAAGCAGACACTTTAACAATCCGCTTGAATATGACTCACCAAACTCTCCAAAAGAACATGTAGGAGTGAACGCTCAAGCCCACCAGACAAAAAAAGCCACCAGCATAGTAATTGTTTCAAAGTTCGAGATAATCTCTGGCATTAACTGCTGCACTTCCGAACATCAAGACAGTTGAAGAAGTTGGATTACAAATGGACTGGACTGCGCATGGTCAGTGATGTCATCAATACAGATTTGTTCAGCTTAAATCATCCCTATAGGATCCGGAAGCACAGTGTCTTCAATGTCAGTTTACTTGACCACAGTACACCTCCTACTATTAGTAACCAGCCATCTGAACTGTCGCTGACAACAATCAATCACTCTGACAGATGCGAAGTCGACCAAATCATCGACTGTAACTAATTGTACTGGAAGCTCTAGCATCAGGTACAGTGGGTGGATTAGGGTGATATACGGACAAGGTGGGAACTTGTGAAGAAACTCAGGTATATACAGCAATTGGTCAATGAGTTTCACTGAGGGCATTCAAGAAATTCTTGATGGTGATGGGACATGGAGGAGTAGAATTGGATACTGTCTAGGGGGTATTCTTATTTGTTTAGTTTTTATGGATTTTGGGCTGGTATGAATGGCTTTGGCATAGGTTCTTACCACATACCACTGGAGGTGGAATTTCCTCAAGCGCCGAATGTGCCATGAGACTGCCTATAAGGTACTGCTTGGTTGTGGGACTAATTAATATCGTCCAAAGGCATATATATTTGGGTTATCATTTTTGTAAAGGTTTTCACTTGTTTCTACATGTATCTGGCAGCCTAGGCAGTCTGCCCTAACAGGGGGGAATGATGTAACAGCGGACATGATTAGGTTCACACCAATGGAACGAGGTGTGTCCAGAGCTAAGTAACTGCAACTGTGTGCAGATAACTAGCAATCTTGCTGGGATCTCCAGCAATCATCTGACATACCTACCGCTCTATTACATCGCCATATCCATGTGTACTACCGTATGTTCTGAAACACTCTCATATGCCACCATATACGGATATATGGCCTTGCATAAAAGCAACATTTTACTATATCAGTTCAATACTTCCATATTGAATGATAAAATCTAGTATAGCTTTTCTAAGTCTATCTCTTTTCTAAGTTTTCACAACTTTGTATGTTGATTTTTTAGTTTACAGTAATCATAGTAAATCTAATGAATTACTTCAAATTTCTATTACTTAACAGAAATGTATACCATTAATTATATTATACTTTTTTCGCTATACAATTCTATTTATATATAGTTACTCCTACCGTCTTCTGTAGTCCAGCAGTACTGTTATATATAATCAATCTCTTTCAAGAAATTATTTCATACTACAAACCAATGATCAAATTGTAATCTTTAAATAATTCAGTTCAAATAGTGATACTTAGAAAAGCAATATTTTCTATTCTCTAAAAGTGCAACAAGGAAATATATAGATGAGTATGAGTGTGAATGCATGTATACACATCTATGAACAGACCCTTTTGGCTGGTAGTAATCACCAGTTATAGAAAAGTAACATATGGTGATATGAGACTCAGCTTTCGCCACAGAAGACTGAAACCTCTCATTCAATAGTCCCCCTCTTGCAATACACAATGGAGCAAAAAATCAAACCAAAATTGATGAAACAAAGAAAGTAGTTCATATAGTAGCCTTCTTAAAACTCTGCTAGAATGAGAAGGGAAAGAGTACTACTGTAGCCTGAAGATGACCATCCATAGAGTGACATGGAAATCCACATGTCCAAATAACTAGTAAAACAACAATGAATCCCACTTTCAACCTTCAGTTGACCTTGATTACCATCACCCAATCACGTTTGTGAATTTCTTCAGCTTATCGTTCATCAAGACATTGTTTAGTATATATGGCAGATTTTCGTTCGAATGTACCTCAAAGTATTTAACAACCCTAATGGTATGGAAATCCCAGCTATGATGATAGGAAGCGTCAATATGCTTCACGCAAGCTATTATGATCCTGATTGCGATAGATTCAGGTATACCCTAATTGTTGCAATTGCTCGGAACCTGAGATGCATCTTTGCCATGCATATCAGAGTGGAGCTTCAATAGCCACTTCTCTTCACAGGAGCCATCAGAAGATGGAATGTATTTGCCTTCGACTGTTGCCATGGTAATGAGTACTTGCTTTCGTGACTGCCTCAAACAAACAGATTGGGTGAGAAGCAAGGCCTGTCCACATTGGAATGCAGGGTGCGCACCATCATTGGCCAGATCCAAGTCCATATAGTCAGTGAGTCAATTATCGCTGCCAGTACTGCTGCTAATATTGAGTTGAATGTTGGCAGTGAATTTGAGATACTGGAGAACTCATTTCGCAGCTGTAAGGTGGATGGTGAAATGACATGAACCGTATGGGCCAAGTACAGCGACTGCAAATAAGATATTGGTGCAAGTTGTAGGTGCTGCGTACATCAATTCGCCGACAATTGCCCGGTAGCTTTTGATATGGTTGAGTTCTTTCTCCCCCTAATCCTCAGCCAGAACTAGCTTTACATTAGGATCTATTGGATGTGAGACAGCATGAGTATGCTGCATATTGCATTGTGGAAGAATTTTGGTTGTGAACACCATCTGGCCAAGAGTGATGCCGGTGCTTCTACCTGCACCATTTACCTCACAGTGGACTTTGATGCAAAGAAACTTGCATGCCAGGCTGCAATTGGTGATCTGGAATTTTTCTGTGAGCTTGGCCTTCACTTTGATCTCAGCGGTGGTTGCATTTTCCACGTACAACATTGACATGTCGTCAACATACAACAGTATCAGAATACTTTCACTGCTAAGATGCCAGTTAGGAATGCACAGCGATAATGTGAACTCGTGAAAAAGCAAGATGGTGTTAATATCATTATGCCATAGTCGCAGTGTTTGGTTGAGGCCTTAAAGTGCATTCTGTAGTCAAACAATGATGACAGGTGCAATGAGGCTTTCCAGCCGGCCTTTGGAAACTGTCATATAGACATCATTGACAGCAACCACAGAATTGTGAAATGCAGTGACCACATCCAAATGTTCAATGTTCCAGCGATGATTTCCAACCGAAGAGATAAGATTGTGAAAAGTGGTGAGCTTTTCGACAGGGACATAAGCTTTTCCAAAATTAATCTGTACGAAGCTTTTGATTACCAGGCATGCTTTGTACGGTATGGTGCCATCAGGATTGTATTTTGTTTTGTCGATGCATTTGGAGCCAAATGGCTTGACTCATAATTGCCTTGCTTTCCAGTCGTTGGTAGTTGTAAATGTGTTCCTGACCAGGATTGATGTGCATTCCTCTTCCGTGGCTCATTTCCAGTGGTCTCATTGAATGCTGTCCACAGAGTCTCTGTATGTGAATAGATCACTCTTGATGGATGTCAATGCGAGAGCCATTGCCATAATGATTAGTGTATTTGCAAAAATTTTAATCAGGATTCTTGTGATATAATTCATGGATGCTTGTTGGCATGATACCATCATCATGGCCACAGTTCGATGGGCTTTGTCATTTTGGTGGCAGTGAGATGGAGTACGGATGACAGTTTCACTGGGCACCGGTGGTACATCTTGTGATCAGCAGGACGTGATCTCACACCGGTACTTGCAGCAAAGCTTGGATGGTTCCCAGCATTGGGTGGATTGTATTCCGTATCGTCATCAGTACTGTTATGATTGTCACTTCGGTAGGCTTCACCTGTTCAACTCATTCTTTTATAGTCATGGAGTAGTCCATGTTCACCTGGTTCATAATCTTGTGAATAGAGATGTCTGTCTCCACGGTTGATTTCCTTGATGTATTACACCTTCTCTGGTACCTCAATGATGTCTGTGAGGTCTCCTCGCAGGCATGAGACATCAACCTTCCTCTCCCCGTTGAAAATGGCATCCAACTGTAATTATGTTGCTTGGAATCCTGGGTCCCATTTTCTCCAAAGTGTAGTCAAATCATGTATGTAACCAACCATCATACATGGCTTCGATCATCGGCTGAAGTTTTCATGGGGATACAGCTTTGGGATCAGTGGACTGCCACACCAGCCAAATCACCGTGAGTAATGGAAAGGCAAATTATATATAATTGTATTGGCATCATGATCATGAAAGGGCTTGCCAATGAAATTCTGCATCTTATATGAGGTTGGATACAATGCTTGAAAGCCGTCACAGTTGGCTCTTTGTGTTAGATCTTCATTTGTAGTTCACTAGCTGAGGTTGACTGCATATTTGACTACTTCACCCCATTAAACTAGTTGCGCCTCGAAGTCAATTATTATAGATCATGGTTTCTCGGTGACAGACTGAATGATGTGTACAGCTGCTTTACTATAATGGTCAGCATAGTGATGGAAGGGTTTGTATGTTGTACCAGAAACAGTGAGCAGCTGTCTGAAGGTCATGATTTCAGATTCTCCACTGCTATTATTGCCCTGGACTTGATTTACTCTATATCCCTTGGAATTCACTTGTACCTGAGATGATGGGTAGGCTGAGCTGAGTATTATCAACATCATATCTTGGAGGACCCAAACAGAGGTCTGACGTGGGTAATTGGTTGACGAATATAATATTGTAGGGATGGCTGGCAGTGGTGGATATGGAGAATGGTCCCCACCCATCAGTATGTAGTAGTTGAAATGGCATTGCAGTGCGCCTGGAATTGACTTTGATAAATTTATATTTGTGCTTGGCATGGATGCATGCAGTGCAGATTGAGGCCTTTTGTGTATATGCATGAATTAGTCATTGTGGAGTAGTAGGATACCTGTTGGCTAGATGGCGATACTACATAGTGTTTCAAATCATTCTGGACTGTCGGTTCAGCACCATCTTAGGGTCGAAACTGAACCGTTCACCAATTTGGGGTCAGGGTTGTCAATGTACCTGAACCAGCAATTTGGTTACGGTACAATGCAAATCTTTCAATCCATGTGAATTCGGTGGATTGTCAGCAGGTCGCCCAGTAGGTCCATCTGTAGATTCAGATAATGAGTTTGCCCTTCCTATTTCAATACTGTATCTTGTCAAAATCGCAGATTTAGCAGTAAATATTCTTTGTTTGCAAGGTGTACTATTCACAATATGGATTATTTTGCAATTCATGTTTTCCCTCTAATAAGTTGTATTGTTGCCTATCAAGGTAGTCAATAGTTCAGTTATGAACATATATCTCCACGCGATGTCGTGATTACCCTGTATGCAAGACAAGAAATTTTGGACACTTCAATTGACCATGATTTACAGAATGGGGGAATGTATATATCTGGTATGGTTTCTGCTGAAATGGCTGCCATAACTTGGCATAGGAATTATTTCCACAATGCGACACTTGGATCAGCCAAGATGGAAGACCAATAATCATCAATGCTCCCTTGACCCTCATTTTCAGGATGGGGTAGGGAGCTTGTCGCTATTGTTTTTACCCCTCAAGGTGGCCAATACCTCATTTATAGATATTTGCAACCAACTGCCAGTTAGATTGCCCAAGATGCAAAACCACAAAACAGTTAACACTCCGTTTATGCTCATTGTCAGAATGAGACAGGAAGCGTGTCCCTATTGATTTTGCTTTAAACGGCGGCCAATACCGTCTGTATGGATGTTTGCAACCAATCGCCAGTTAGATTGCTGATGTTACAAGACCAAAAGTCATTGACGCTCTGTTGACACTCATTGTCAGGATTGGGTAGAAAGCCAATGGCTACTATTTTTGCATCTGAAGACAGCCAGTATTTCATTTATGGATGTTTGCAACCAATTGCCGCTTAGGTTACCCAAGATGGAAAGCCAATCCTTATTGACACACCATTGACATTCCTTTTTAAAATGGGGCAGTTATAGTGTTGCTTTCCCCATTGCCTATAAAGGCTGCTGATAAGTTGGTTATGCATAATAGCGACCAAATCACGTTTCAGTTACCATACTTACATGACCAACAATTGTTAACACTCCATTGATACTCATTTTAATGTATTGTCCATTCATAATCTGCTGCCATCAATGGTTGGATCCAGAATTAATTGAACTTATTGGTTGACTTTCTTTGTGATGGAGACTTGGCCCATTGGCAAAGCTGAGCCCAGTAATATTCTTGCACTTGTTGCTTTCATTCAACAAAATTTTATACCTCATGCCAAATAATTCATGTCGCCTGCGATAATTCTGTTTAATAACCAATCCTTACATGCAACTAGTCAATATTCTCATATAATATTTCTCTTAATGACATTCTCGGTCAAACAACATCAAGAATCTGGTGATAATACATTGACCCATTCTTTCCTACTTTGCCTTATGCCCCTTATTTCTCCTTGTTTCCATTGTGCTGACCGTAATCAACACCATTTCTGCCTGATTGTGTGACCTCCCTGTAGGCAAAATCATTCCGGGAACAATTGGTATGGCACTGATATCCCACTGCTCTGGGGATTCTTGATCCTGGATGCCACTGTCTAGCTCTAAGTCAGATTCATTGTGTGCCTTGCAGTTGTCTCTGTTGTCGTTTGGATGATCCAAGTCCCCAGTCCAGTGAAGCCAATTTTCGGTGTCCCAAATCCTATCATGGGCACTATCCTCATTACATTCAGCTGCATGGTGGTCAATTCTTCTGAGTACGTGGACATTCAATACTTGTGTTTGTCTTTAAGGGAGGTCCTTTGCAGGAAAGGCTGGTGGCACAGGTGATCTTGGTGAAAATTGATATATAGCTGCTCCATCATATTGAAAGTTTGACTGGGATGCTTTGACATTCTCTTCTGTATTTGAAATGTATCCTATGGCCGTCATTTCCATGTTTTGAGCACATGACTCCATTCTGTTTGTCATGTAGGTTTGGGCTGCCCTGGCACATCTCCAAAAATTTGTGGACCTTCGCCATTCTGTGCAATATTCTTTCCTCCGCCTCTCTCTTCATTTTGAAATTGTTTTCAGTATTCATCACATCCAATGCTGCGTTATCACCTCCCAATATCTAGTTATTGACTCCAGCACACAGCATTTTGATCTTGTCGTGAAGGGTAGTGGCTGTGGTTGTCGACTGCCTCCAGCCAATAACATCTCACCAAAGGGAAAAACTGGCCTCCACTCCCACAGGATGTGGCATTATAGAGAATCAATTGCATGCCACAGTGGAGAGATCAGCGTACTTTGAATGCATTTCCACTTGTTGATGGCACCAGTGGGTGATATCCTGTATCCAAAATATACTGCTTATCACCAATTGATTATCGTGGTAATTATTTAGATTCGGATAATTTTGCCCCCTGTTTTGTGATTATTCAGGGGGTGAATTGAAATTGTGCCTTGCAGCTGGCAATAAGCATGCTGGGTGATTGCTTCGTCCAGACGTCATTTGAGACACCTTTTCAGGCATGAATTATTCTTTATCATTGCTGGATGAAGCAAATGGATTGTAAGAAGATTTACCAGATCTCTAAGCTATTGCGGAGGAGAAGAGATTATTGTTCAGTAAGCTTTTGGAATTAATAATACACAAATCTCTATTTTTAGTACAGTATTCATTCTCCACATACTTCAGAAACCCCTCCAGGTATTGGGTAGTACATGAAGTCTCATCCTCAAGATTGAAATCCATTCCTTTGACCCGCCTCCTAAATGATCACAACTTCCGGAGAGGAGGAACAATGCATGCAGAAATGAGAAGCATGCCCAGAGTTGGCGTTACTTCAGCACAATATTTGCACAGCTTCTGGCAGGCAAACTTCATGGCTAAGAACAAGTCTTCCTTCCATTCAGTCTTTTCGTAGCTACAGCTCAAATACTGTCATCCATATGATTGAACACATCATGGTACACAGTAATAATTTGATGCAGAGTAGCCATATGCCTTTTCAACATCCACTTGGTCCATTACCGGAATGGGCTTGATACTTCCATGTCATACCTGACCATTGTCCATTCGTCCCGTGTTGTGAAGAGTGGCTGGTAATCACTAGATTGTGGCTTCTTGCGCCACTCATGGGTAAATTCCCGTAATCGGTAGGCTTGCTTAAGCAACTCCAGTGTCAAATACCATAAGGTGTTTCAACCATAATAGATAGTACTGCAATTCATACTTTCGCTGTTTGAGAGTCAATGAACTATTTTTGACAACCAGGTGTCAGCGTACACAATACAGGCAGAGTTGCCTGCTATCTAAAGGATAGTTTCAGATCGTTCAAAATGTCTTGAAATAGGTACTTTGTAGATTATATTTGCTAAACCTGGCCTCATAGCCGACACCTTGTTGAATCTAGCATTGCCCTCTTTGTACAATCTTTAACACTTCCCAATCTCTATGATTTCATTGTCTCCAAAATGCTGATCGCGCTTATGGACTTCCCCAGACTGGATGTGGCGCTTTACACCTGGACTGCACTTGAATGAACCTAAAGCAAGGTGAAAGTTATACGGGATGCATGGTATGGGGTTTCATAATGCAGGCCACTCAATTTCGAAAGCCCCACGGGTTGATTGTTATTCGCGAATCATCAACTAATTTATGGAAGCATTATCAGTTGTAATTCCAAGTAAATGGCCATTGGTAAGCTGAAAACAATCAAGATCTTCCTTCAAATGTACCGCTAGCCATGATCCAGAATGTTGGGCCATGACCTGTCATCCATGATTATCGTTCGAAATAGGAAATGTATAGGCAATCAACCTCATTGAATGAGACTTGCGCTTTATGTGATGCTCAATGACAACTAACCTAGTAAGCAATGATCTATATTAGGGCTAATTTTTTCATTGATGTCCACTCATCTAAAGCTAAAGTAACTTTATTTCTTGCAGGCAATTGTTTCTTAATGCATTGACTGTCAGTGTGCATTCTCTCTGGCACATAATGCTCAGCATGATGGCGACCAGTAGCACCAACTGGCTTTGTAATGTATCATATGACCATTGTAGCTTGAGGCTTGATAGAGCATTCCATGGAATGGGAGCCTCAATACATCCCATTATCTGGTAGCGATTGCAGGTGTCCTGGTGAAATTCAGCTGTGTGAAAGTCCTTCTCTGCCAGTTTGGAGCATATTGTCTGTTAATTCAGTTAATACAGGTAAAACCTCAATGTCAAACATGAATTCCCTTTGTGATCTTAGAAGTGTAATTCCTGGACTTGTGTACCTCTTCTTAATGTCCAGAGTGATTTAATCTACCATTGGACTGGTCAATTCGGTACCGTCAGACTCTGTTAATCCATTTAACTTTGCAATGTATACATTTCCAAGCGAGTGTTTCCAAAGTTACCTCATCTAACATTCTGATGGATTGCAAAAAACCGGATGACAAATGATACGCATGATGCCAGTGCTGCCAGTCTCCTGTATTCTGAAATGTAAATAGTATCACGATGAAGCTGCTTGTGTAGATATATTCCTAGCAATAGGATACTTCAAGCCTATATTAATAGTAGCCCACCAAGCATCACATATGATTTGCAAAGTAAGGTTGCTCAGATTGCTAATACAGACATGGTTATTCGTGGAAGATATCACCACCTCCAGCAATGAGGTATTTAAAGATTTGCAATCCAACATCAAGATAGTAATTTGAAAACTGGGTAAATCTACCTGTAAGACTGTCAAAAGTTACATTACAGTAAAGTAGAAAGCTAGCTTTTAAATATTAACGCCAGACCTACAAGAAAGGAAAAAGTCAGGCCTGTGAGACACTGCACACATATTTGTGAAGTGGAATACAAAGACATATTGAAAAGACTGACAGTAAATAATTCAATTTAACAACAATGCAAAGCAGTTCATTGCTGTGTAGCATACTGAGCCCCCACATAAACTGTCAATGCTCTGCTGGCACTCATTTTTAGAAGGTGGTTGCCATACCTTCACTAGCATTGCCGCCCATAAACACAGCTGATAGTTCGATACTCAGTTAACACGATTGCATTTCGCTTTGATTGTCTAAAATACAAGACCAAAAATTGTTGACGATCTGTTGACGTTAATTGTACGGAGGTAGTAGTGATATCGTGACGAACAATTTTGCTCATAAAAGCGGCCCACACTTTGATCATGGGTAAACACTATTGCATAGCCATTTGGGTCTCCAAAATGCAAGACTAAAAATAATTGACACTTTGTTTACACCCAGTTTTAGGAGGTAGAAGTGATATCGTCACTACCATTATTGGTCATAAATATGGCCTATGCCATGATAATCGGTTAATGCTATTGCACAACCCACTTATAATTGAAGATGCAAGACCAAATTTGTTGATGCTCCATTGACGGTGATTTCTAAGATAGGGCAACAAGTGTGTCATTTTCCTTTCTACCTATTACAACTGCCAATACTGCCTCTTTGGAATGATGTCACTATGCAGCCCTTTGATTGCCAAAGGGGTAAGACTCAAACTTGTCGATTCTCCAGTAATACTCATCTTGAAGACATACTAACAGTCATTGAATGCTCAGTATGTGTATGCAAAATACATATACACATTACTGACAGCCAATATATCATTTCTATGTATAATGATTTCCATCCGAAAGCTTCAAAGCCTCACAGTATCCGAGCCACCAGTATACATGTATACTGAGTTGTGAATGACGTAGGCGCATCTTATTTCACTGCTTTCAGCTGGCAATGTACGGTATATTGATCCATCCACTAGTTTTGGGTATAGATAGCCCAACTTCCTCTCTTGTCCATATCCAGCTCCTTGTCATTCATGTTCATGACATACCAGACACAATTATCACAATCTGGACCATTTGAAGCAGGTCAGAGCAGAGAGTTATGCAGTTGGATGCAGGGATTAATGCAGCATGACGGCTGTCATTCATCCGGGATTGTGTTGTGCATCGACTGCTTCTTATATGACTCGTATGACATTTCTGACTTAAATTTTGCTAGTAAATTTCATCTGTAGTTTAGGTTTTGGTTTCAGACCTAAACATAACAGGCAGGACAGTATCAAGTTTGTTGGTCATCAATCAACTTGATTCAGGGTTTGGAACTTTCGCCTGGTCTGTTGAACTCTTCCATATACACTGCCAAATTATTATGTCTTACAATTTATTCACTGAAATCCAGAAATAGCCGATATGTCGCACAATAGGTACATGAATTGCTTTGCTACAAGATAGGTTATCAAAACTAACTCCTTAGCTATCTGTTCCACCAACAACACAAGTGCCATCAACATATCTTTGTCTGAATGTAATGTCTGTATGGTAATTAGTTAGGGATGCTATATGGTCGGTTAAAAGCTTTCAGGTTCAATGGACTTCGGATTCTTATTTGGTGATGAATTGGGTACCATGTCGGTAGAGGGAGATGCTACAAGCTTTTGTTGCCGTGGTCTCTTGGAATCCAGCCTCATGTGACTACATCCTAATCGAGAATTCCCTTGTGGCATTTGCGATTGCCTGGGGAGTATATCAAGTGACTGCTTAAGCTCTCCAAATGTTCTCAGTAATGGTCTGGTTGCAGTCATGTCTGTTTGAAACTTGTCATCTGCTGCAACCATTAATTTAGCAATCCCATACTTGATATCTCCCTGACAGATGTTATCGGCCGCATCCCCCCATCCCGGTTGCGTCATTTTGTCAAGTCTAATATGCATCTGTTCAAAACTCTCCATGTGTTGCTGTATCGTTTTGAAGATTCTGCCCATCACACAGCTGGACTTGACATCTTTGCTTGGCTTGCGCAGCTCTGTATCCTCCTAATCTTCTGCCTTGTCTTCCTCATCCCCCTCATCATCAGAACTTGCAACATTGCTCAGACAGTCACCTATAGCATTCAGCATCTCTGCAAATAATTATTCAGACATACTGGTTGTTGATTCCGCCTTTTCAGCATATTACATATCTTCCTGCTCTTACATAGTCAGTCACTTTGCAACTCGGAATTGCTCTCATGCCACAGCAGTCGCTCTATCCACATAATCCTTGATCTATTTCCCTTTTTCTTCGTCGCTCAAAAAGTATGTTTCTTGTTTTTGCTCAGCTGAAAGCTTGTTTTTAAGTTTTAGACTGTGCAGCACTTCCAATGCTCGGACCCTTTCAGCCACCAACCTGCTCTTGTCTTCATTTGCTTGATCATATCATCATGGGGATCGCTTGGTCGATTTGCCACAGGTGACTGCTGGAAGTGGCAAAAGGTTCTTTTTCAGTGCATTGACCATTGTATGTTGAGTTGACTTTGTTGTTGGGCGAGATGTTGGATGTTGCAAGATATGGACTACATGGAGGCAAGCTGCATCCTATATACCAAGGTTGGTATGTTTGACAAATTTGAAACCGGCAAAATCTGAGTTTTGACAATCACTTTATTGGGAATAGTAATGCTAACGAAATACCATAGCTTGATAATTAGTGTCAGTATCATGTAAGATTCCAGGTATGTCTTCAGACAAACATCACCAGACATTCTTTCTGTCAAAGAAAGTCCACTTTATATCTATCATATCTAATATTTCTGCTGTAATTCACCACAATGTATCCCTGTATACACACATTCAACATCAGCCAGACTCAATGCAAATTACAAGATGGTTGGAAATGCCTGCAACCTACAGCTATATGCTGTAGAATTCCTCTTGAGTAGAACGTGCAAGTTGGCTGTCACTTATTCCATTTAGACTTGTTGAAGCTGACTATATATTCCTCAAGACTTCCCACTTCTTTTCATTATGATATTCCTTACTGTTTCCACAACAGCAAATTGTAACAGGAGGGGTCGGGTGTAGGTGATATTGAAGATTATAAGGTGATGACAGAAAACAGAACAAAGATACTTGAGGTTCGTTTCAAGGATGCAGAACATGATATGAGTTGAAGCTGTTTCAAAGTCATAACTTGCTTTGCTATACAACAGAACAAGTTGAGAAAGAAGAAATGGCAATCCTCCCAAGCCAAACAGTATCTCTTTATATACAGTTTCTATGCCACCCTCGAAGAATTCCTCATACTCAAATGTAGTATCCAAATCTTTTCCCATAATCCTACACATCACCATTTCGACTCTTATCAACCCAATCACCTAAGACCCCCAGATGTCGCAACACCGCAGACTACTTCCTGATCACAACATCTTATACTGCAACCATCTCGCCACCTTCGCATACCAAGTCCATGTCTCTCCACATCTTCGCAATTCTAGAACATGGATTCCTTCCCGCTTCCCCCGATACCATTCCTTGGTACTACACCTATCATCATTTCCCAGCTGCGCTGTAATTGAAGTCATGGCTTCACAAACACCTCAGCAGGGTACGAGTGCATCCAAATTGAGCCAAATCAGAAGTGCTTTATCCAGTGCACCACTGGCTAAGACGCAGCTGCAACTCAGACACCAGTTAGTCCACAGCAATGATGCCAATGGAGCTACCGAAAATCTTAACCTGGACACTCATTTAAAAATATTCCGTATAACCTGACACAGCAACAATAAGAACCAGCATGTGATCAGATGTGGGTGAAACCATAAAGAGCTAGACGGCTATCAATGAACATTAACATGTTTAGCTGCTGCGATTAGAGAGCTACATTACCAATTGACTGCTAACCGTGTTGGCAAACCTCCATGGTTGATCGACACATTAGTCCAGACAGTCGTCGAAATCAAATGTCATGATGTTCTAAGTTCTGGAATTGTCCAGCACAAATTTCATAATAAGTGTCCCCGAGAGTAAACCAAACATCCTTTAGAACCCCCAGACAAGGCTACAGAGTCGTATAAGACAGAGGTAATAGCCAAAGTTCACTCTTAGAAGCAGCAACTAATTTCTTGTAGGTTTTCAACATGTCAGCAACTATGGCAAGACAAGGAGTTTGGGTACACCTAGAACTCTCCAACATGCACCTTAGGTTGAATATAGCCAAAATTGCCAAAGAAGGATTTTCTTTCAATGTAATAGAGAAAACACAATACCTGGGCATGAAACCTCACACCGAAGTCCAAGAAGAGAGGCAGCAGGGAGTTGTGTTTTCTGGGCGTTGAATGGTAAAGACAGAATTGGAAAGACAGCCGGCAACGATTCTTGAAAATCAACCTGATGGTTGACTTCCTTACCACAATGAGACAGCGATGATTCCGCAGATACGCTCGACATCAGCAAAATTTAAATCAGTCCAGCACCATTACACCATCCTCCCAGACACTCCGGGTGACCTCACCAGTGCTTCTAAGTACTTCAAGATGCTCCCAGACCCCCCTGGAGCTAAGCAAAGTGATCTCATACTCTGAGAGAGCATTTTCAGGTGCTCCTGAAAGCACTTCCAATTATGGAGGTGCATTCAGGATGCTATGAGAGTTCGCTAATAGGATAGTCGAATTTTTTAGCAGCTGAGACCTTCGTGCAGATCTGTGGGAGACTTCGAGAGAAGCTAAGACTACTGCACCTCTCGGCAGGAGACTTGGTGCCGTAATCTGACAGCAGTGGTTCTTACATTACCACAAGGCATTTTGTCTTTGTTACAGCCACAAGATTTGCTACAGTATAATACGGCATGCATTATTTAAGTCTTTCTATATATATACATATGGTCAATCTGGCCGCAAATGGGAATCGAGCATAGTCGGAGGAGCATCTGGACACACCCATTGAGAGAGCTTAGAGATGTACCACTTGGAGGCCATTGGGGTGAAACAATGGAGCAAGAGGGCAGAGAGCCCAGCATCAACACTCCGCCACACCCCTCGCAACATCTAAATGGAATTATTGAGAATGAGCAATTGTAGTTCGAGCAGCATACGAATTGGGTGACAAAATATGATACTACCTGGCATTGAGGATCCACGGAATCTTGGACCGAGCGAGTAAGACCAAATGTTGGGAAATGTAGAGTGTGTATTTGCATTGTATGACAAGATGAGAGGGAAATGAGTTGATGTCTGTCTACTCCAGGGTCTGCTGAATATATACTCCCTGTTACTCTGTCCACCTCTGTTACCTCTGTATCACTGTACCCCCGCCATCGCTCGTTGAAGATATACTTCGAGGCTGGGATCAAGCGCTTTTGGAGATGCACTTGGAGAACAATATCGTGTGAACTCAGAGATGCACTTGGATGCGGGAACCGAGCGAGTTTGGAGCTCCACTTGGAGATGGAGATCTAGTGAAATCAGAAATGCACTGTGGTGCCATGATCAAGTGAGTTTGGAGATGCACTTAGAGGCCCAGATGGAGTGAACTCAGAGCGGCACTTGGAGGCCATGATCAATCACGTTTGGAGGAGTACTTGGAGGCGGTTGATCAGGAGGTGATTGATCTGAAGGCGGTCAATCTGGAGGCAGTCAATATGGAGGCACTGAATCTGGATGCGGTAGATCAGGAGGCATGTGCAATGGAAGCTGAGACTCTATTTATTCATTAATTCTTCATTGTGGGAATGTAGAGAGTTGAGCACAATACGGTCCACTGAGAGCTGAGAGACTGGCTGGGAGCAGGAGACAGTTGATCTTTGGATGATGCGGTACCCTGTGTAGGCAGTACTCAGTGTACACAGTACTCGGCATATGCAGTACTCGGTGTATGCTGTACTTGGTGTATCCTGTACTTGGTGCATGCTGTACTTCGTGTATGCTGTACTCGGTGTATGCTGAACTCGGTGTGTGCTGTCCTTGGTGTATGCTGTACCCAGTGTTATCTCTTGATCATGGCATGGAGAGATTGAGAGTGATGACTTAACTTTGTGTTCTTGGGTGATGTGAGAGTTGAGGACAAGAAGGAGAGAGATGAGAGGAGATGGGGGAAATCATCATGTCAAAATAAGACATACCAGAATTATTTGTGCGAGTGATTAAACCATCCTTGATATGGCAGTCACGAGTCCTGATCTGGTGTGTAATAACACCAACACGAGGTCTTCCCAACCCAATCAGGCATGTCATACCTGATTTCTCATATTTGCTCATATCCTCCACATCATTCTCATCTTCATCCTCCATCTCTCTCTTTCTCATCCACCACTCTGCCATCATTGCAGAATACAATGTTAAGTCATCCTTCTCTATCGCTCCATGCCATGATCATGAGTGGACACCGAGTACAAGCATACACTGAGTACAGCATACACCAAGAGTGTTTGTCTTTCTTTTGTTCTAGTGATTACTAGTTCACTCGTGCATTTAGATTCAGTTTCCGTAGTGCCTCCCTACATGATAGACTGCCATCAGCCAGCTTGCCATGAGAGTACAAGGGTAAACTCACCTTGTCAGATTCCAACGTTTGGGAGTCAACTCACTGATGAATAGAGTCTGAGCACCCAGCACACCATCCATCGACCGCCTCCAAGTACTCGTCCAATCTCGCTTGATCACGGCCTCGAAGTTTGCATGATCATTGCCTCCAAGTGCATCTCCAAACTCGCTCCATCACAATCTTCCAGTGCATCTCTTAGTTCATTTAATCATGACGTCAAAGTGTATAGCGAAATATGCTTGATTACTGCCTTCAGGTACACCTTTAAACTTACTCAGTCATGGCCTCGGAGTGTATCTCTGAGTTCACTCAATTGTTATTTTGAGGCGTACCTTCCATTGCTCTCCAGTGCCACCTGCTGCCAACCCAGATATACTCTGTGTGGATAGGTAGCTATATGGATACATAGATCAGAATACCAACTGCATACATGAGTTTTAAAAATTGTTGAACGATAAGTAGTAGCTATATTTTGCTGACACACCTGCAACTTTCCCAAATATTGTATTGTTCTCAGGCTGCTTTACAGTGATTAAAGGTACTCCCAGGGTTGTCGTCGGTGCTCTCTGACTTCTTGCCGGTATTCTCAAACTTCTTACAATCACTCCCATTGTACTCCTGTAGCAGGCATCGGAGATCCCAGTTACTCCAAAGGCCAGCCGGAATGCCCTCCCACTGTCTCACACTCTCCTGAAATTGATGCATCTATGTTTACACTCCACATCCTCTCAGACACTCCTAGAAGCTCCCAGTAACTAAAATACATTTTGCTGATGGAGGTGCAATGGAATGGATGCATCTCCACCAGATTTGGTGCCACCTACGCCTGGAATGCGACCTACACAAGCTGTTGATCATAAGAAAAATCAATGTTCCGAAATCAAAGGTGTGCCACCTGGTTGTGTATATATATATAGTCCTCCTCTGAATGCTAAAATTGTTCAATCTTGATGTGTATGCCAAGTAAGGCAAGTGATAAAGATAGTATTAGAGATTTGCCCACCGATAAATGAACATCCACTGGTTAGTACACAATCCGCTGCATGGTGATGCTGCTGAAATCTATTTTGCAGGCGAGAGCAGCCTGTTGAGTGAACCTGACAGTGTTGACGAGCATTGATAGAAAGGAACAGAATTTTTGAGCAATATTATTATCTACAATGACCAGACACTTTGAAGTATACTTTAAAGGATATATTTATATGTATAATTATAGAACAATGTACTGATAAAGGAAAATGTACATGAAGACGACAGAACAGCTGCCAAAACACCTTTACTAACCTGCCATGCCAAGTTTAATGTTTCGATATTGCGGATATGCCTGTGGCAAAATGTTGGTCAACTGAGCATCAATGATTTTTGGTCTTGTATCTTCGGTATTCTCAGTGGCACTTGATCGCAGATATCCATAAACAAGGAGTTGGCAGCCTTTGTAGCCAAATAAACAAGAGATGATCTTGCAGCAGCCTCCCGGACAATCACAACTCAATCGATTTTCAACGCTGTAACTTAGTGTTTATAAGCTTTCTAGCCTATGAACTGGTGAATACTTTGTAAACAGACTGTACAGGCCGCATCATACTGGGAATCTCCATGATGGAAAGCTGAAAATTGTTGATGCACAGTTGGCACTCATTTTCAAGATCTGGCAGGGAGTATGTTGCTTTCTCTTTGGCCAAAAATGGCAGCCAATAGTGTAATTACGTATACAAATGACCAAATCACTCTAGAATTGCCTCACTTACAAGACGAATAATCGTTGATCCTCCATTGATGCTCATTTTGAGCATTGGGCCGGGAGCGTGTCGCTTTCTGTTTGGCTTATAAATGCGGCCTAGACCTCATTGATATATATCTGCATTCAATTGCCACTCAGATTGCCCAAGATGTAAGACCAAACATCGTTGATTCTCCAATGACTCTCATCTTCTGCATGGGGCAGTGAGCTTATCTGTCTTGTTTTTGAGTATAAAGGTGGCCAATACATCAGAAAATGACAATAATGTAGCAACGTCAATGTTTTGTAATTACCAGTAGGATAGTTGAACCGGACCATGAATGGAGAATCCCGTCAACCAGAACGGAAGATTTCAACCCACAGGTCTAGCTACTCCTGGGAGAACCTGTGGGGTGACAGGTATGAGTCCGATTTTATCCTACCAAGAAGCAGAGGGTTGGTTGTTTGGATAAGTCTGGATCTGACCCAATTCATTTTTGCCCTTCGAACCCTAACCCAGACCCATTGCCATCAATACAGCTGACCAAGTGTGTGTACGGATCTAGTATAACAAGCAGGTAGTAAAAATCCATATAGGTCAATCTCAGCTTCCAGCAATTTATATTATCCTGGGTCGGCCTAGATATCTCTGTGAATCAACTATTCACGACTATAGACCGTACTCTGTGCAGGGGTGTATGGAATGATAGCTGTGAACTGACAATATGTTAGTGTATATATAGCACAGCCTATACTCAATTTGCACTTCTGCCTGTACGGGTAATATTTGCCATAGGAATTTTACATGCAATTGTATTGAAGCTGCTTCTGGTAATTTAATACATTCTTGTCCTTTATCACAGTTTAAATCCTTTTGGCTGTACATTATGTTGCATTTGTTATATTCTTATGGATTATAGTATTTAATCATATAGCATTCTTGTATACTACATACATATACAGTGGTTAGGATATTAACTATTTCCACTGATTAAATACAGTACCAAAGTATACATATCTTCTGAAAAGATACTCTACAACTACTGAACTGATAGCTCCATTGGCAATTCAATTATTGTCTCCGCTGCAGATTCATACTCCATATTTGAATACTTCAACTATGGCAACTATTTTCTACAGTATTTCAGAAATCTCATATTATACACAATCTTCTGTCTTCAACGTCAGAAGTGCTACAGTATAGAAATATAATACTAGGAACTGAAAAATGAGAAGGTATTTCTATTGTATATGGTCTTGAATATAGGTAAATTACAGTTAGATCACCTATCAACATCAAGATTAAATCCCTCTTTCTACAAAACAGCTTGAAATACATTTTCATAAATAAAAAATAAGGTATTTATATTGTACAGTGAATTATAGAAATTGTAATCATCACCAGGTATTGGATATAAGCCGATCGATTCAGCTAGCTAATAGTTATTGGCTAACTAATATCAATATTGTAAACTCCAATCTTGGGTATATATATCTTGCTTATTAGAATTTGCAGCTGCTTTATATTGTATATAGCTGCCAGTAGTGTAAAATCAAACCAAACTACAATAATATGTTGTTTCAAATGATTAGTATATATATATTATCTATGGTATTGACATTTTATATATAAGCTGTAACAAAAGAACTTAGATTGTTGTGTATTTAGTATACCATCTACATGAATAGTATTGTAAAACAAAAGTGGCTTGGATCTTTAAGGTATACTTTAATAGAGTGAATGTGGAATAGTTTACTAATCATCCTAGGTTACAGATAGTTTGGCAACAACACTGCAATTATTGGTACTATAGAATTTTGTAGTTAGTTGTATTTTAGTTTGCTAATATGTACTAGATTCTCATGGCAGAACTACAATTAGGCTTTATGTTAACTAGTACTAATTATATACTATTACGTAATTAAGATATTGTAAATCTATCAGAAATTATATTAGCAATATTTGATGAAATATTCAATCTTGATAGTTTGAAACTTCAATAATATCAATTGAAGATCATCATTGGATACTAAGCAACATTGATTTCGAATTTACTATTATAGCGATAGAGTACACAGCTGAGTATATTAGAAGGACAATATAAAAATGATGACTTTTTCCATTTTGTATAATCAGTTTCATGTCTTGATACAATACTCAGATATTTAATTCTGCACTTTTCAATTCCCTTGATACTTCTTGGATAGTATTGAAATGTCTCTTATTACAATAATCTAATACATACTATTTCTGATTGATTGTGCTCATTAAAATAGATCTTCAACTATTACTGTCACTTTCATATATCTGAGAATACTCTGTTAATTATAAACAATAATCATTTGATGTAATTAATTCATAATTTGAAGTATAATTTCAGATTTACTTTTATTGTTGAACAACTAGGTGGGTTATGTATGGTACAATCAATATTTGAAAAACTAAGGATTATACGTAATATGTACTATATAAATATTTCTCAAGAGTAGTATTAATTCATATGAATCAAAAAAGTCAATATAATGAGCATAACTGATACACAAATGGCTGAATTTTAATATATTTAATACCAATACAATGACATTTGAATTTAATTTGTATATTACTAACATAAAAAAATTATATTAATAAATTGAGTGAACTGATATTTAGTATATATTATATTGTTTGCCTGTATATATTGGTTATTTTGGTTCCAGCAGCATTTATCATATATAATACCCAATATAGATTACACTGAATTGAGAATAAATAAACCTATAATTTACTTGATTGGTAACTTTTGAAGATAGTCAATATACTAAATATTCATTATTGTATACCCTTGAATATATGAAATAATATTTTTAATAGTATAGTATTTTATAAGCAAGTGAATATGAAACAATTCCCTACTTATAATGAATTTTATGACAGAAGAATGTACTGGAATATTGAATATAAACCTTATACAGAAACTATCACATTTTATAAAGCAATGTATAAAATATGGTATGCAGTTAGTGTGTTTTTCCCCCTAGAACTCTATGTGCCCATCCTGTTCCATTCTCTCACTTTACTTACTGGTAGACTGGACTACACATGGTATTTGAGTATGTTTTATCAGTTTTCTCTCTAGGGTTCATTAAACCAGAGTACTGTTAAGTACCTTATGGTCGCTGAGTTCCCTCTCGTCACTCCAATTTGCCACTTGATTATACTTGTACATCACTTATCGCTTTTAGCACCTGGCAACTTCCTTCTTATCTCCCGCTGCGTTCGTTCTTTGAGTGCCAATCTCGTCACTAGTCGCCGTTGAGAATCATTTGCTTTGCAATCTGCAGGACTGCCATCTCCTGTTAGCCTTTGGGTCCGTTATCTGTGTAGGCATCAGAGAAGACATCTGTCTGTCCACTACCGATATCAGCTCCGCGCTCCACACAACGTCAATTTACATTCGGGGTTGATTCATCTCAATTTTAGGCTCACATGGAGGAGGGAGGCTATAGACTACCTCTCTCCTTCGTGATGTCCCGCCAAAGCATGAGCAGAAATGAACTCGACAGAATGCATCCTCATACAAGTACTTTGTCTAGTGTTTCTCGGACGCAGGACCTAATATCGACATCTCATCCGCGACCCCTACAGGCTCCTACCAGAGCAATGGTTTCCCCTTTACAAAATTTATTGCCCTCAGCTCCAGCGAGCCCACCTACCCCAGCCCCTTCTCCAACCCCCCACATTCTCCGATTACCTTCTTGGTCAACTGCAAGTGAGAATGAAGATACATTCCTGAGAGATGCACGGCCCCATTTCAGCCAGCTCGACTCGCAAGAAAGGCAGCGCTTTTTGGCGGAGATCCTAAATCTGTGTGATTCTCAGCAGCTGAGTTTTGTACTGAATTATGTTTCTCCCCGATTGAAGAAAGATCCATTCAAGTCTCTGCCGAATGAACTCTGTCTCCGGGTATAACCCATGCGATTCACTTTATATTTCGTGAATTGTGATGTAGGCTGACTGTTGCTCAGGTGCTATCATTTATAGATGATCCTAAGACTTTGGCGAGAGCTTCACAAGTTTCAAAGCACTGGCATGGCCTGTTGAGTGATGATCTTACATGGAAAAAGCTTTGCGAAAAGCACAGTTATCGACGACTAAGTGGTACTACAGCTATGGGCGGGGCATTATCCAGCTCTCCGAATGATGCTATCCTATTCAGCAGCTATCCAGCCATCCCAAAGGAAACTACCTTTCCCGCCGTCAGCAATTCTGGCTTTACTTCAGAGATCACTCCGCAATATACCCATCAAAGCAAGCGACGGAGGCCAAAAGCTACATCCTACAAATCCCATTTCAAGCAGAGGTATATGGTTGAGACAGCATGGAGAACTGGCGGAAAGGCAATTGCTAGGCATATAACTCCTGATCAGGGAGTTGTCACTTCTCTGCATCTGACAACAGATTATATCGTGATTGCTCTGGATAACGCCAAGATCCATGTTTTTGATGCAGACGGACAAATTCTAAAGACTTTGACAGGCCATGTGATGGGGGTTTGGGCTATGGTACCGTGGGGTAACATTTTGGTTAGTGGTGGTTGCGACAGGGACGTCCGTGTGTGGGATATGGCGAGCGGGTATGTTACTTCTTTGTCATTCGGATGTTTACGGCCGACTAATAATCAAAATCAGTGAGTGCAGGAATATATTGCGCGGGCACACGTCAACAGTGCGTTGCCTTAAGATGAGCGACCCCAAAACCGCAATATCCGGCTCTCGAGACACTACTCTACGAATTTGGGACATCGAGAGAGGGGTTTGCAAGAATGTTTTGGTCGGCCATCAAGCGAGTGTGCGTTGCTTGGAGATCCACGGCGATCTTGTTGTGAGTGGAAGTTATGACACCACAGCCAGAGTATGGAGTATATCCCAGGGAACGTGCTTGAGAACACTATCTGGCCACTTCAGCCAAATTTACGCCATTGCGTTTGATGGCAACAGAATAGCTACGGGATCGCTTGATACGTCAGTCAGAGTTTGGAACCCACATACAGGGTATGCGGTCCACGATGCTGTGTTCGATTTATTTACATCAATACTGATTTTCCTTTAGAACATGCTTGGCTGTTCTGCAAGGCCATACATCCTTAGTCGGTCAATTGCAAATGCGCGGAAATACACTTGTTACTGGTGGCTCGGATGGATCGGTTCGAGTCTGGAGTCTTGAAAGAAACGCATGTGTTCACCGTCTTGCTGCCCATGACAACAGCGTCACGTCTCTACAGTTCGATGAAACGCGTATTGTCAGTGGTGGTAGTGACGGCAGAGTGAAAGTGTGGGATCTGCAAACTGGAGCTTTGGTGCGGGAGCTATCTAGCCCGGCTGAAGCCGTCTGGAGGGTCGCATTCGAGGATGAAAAGGCGGTCATTTTGGCCATGCGGGCTTCAAGGACCATTATGGAGGTTTGCTTTCCCGTCGTATTAGCTTCAAGTTTTTTTCGACGTTTTTGCTAACCGGAAAAAGGTGTATTCATTCTCCCCGCCCCCAGAATCATTGAACGATTACTATCACTCCTCATGTCCAAGCTCTGCACCGTCCATCGCTGATTATAAAACAGAAACCGACACTGTAATGGATGAAGGAGGTGCATTCCTCGGAATGGAAGCATAATCGAATTGTTTTCTTTTATGGGGTTTCTTATGTATCAGAAATTTTACTGTTTGACGGGTTTATTTCTCAAGGGATCGGGCGTCCAATGTGCCGGTTGCTTGGGGTGAGGCTTCCTTTCTGTCGATATTTTTCTACCAGTGAGAACAAAACGGAAAGCCTAGAACCAGTTGAGTTCGTATATATACATGGTGCTACCCGTCGAATTTGCTCTTGCCATCGTAGTACAACCAGCTCGAGCTTGTCTCTGAAACTTCCGCACCAGTTGTTTAGGCTAATTCGATTTGCCCATCAGCGTGGGGAAATTGATGCGCCTCTGTGTAGGTGAAGCATGCCTGAGCAGCAGTGTGCCATGATTCATGACCATTTCTGGATGAGGGCACACCCAATGCTCAGGAAGAAGCCACTAGCGGGGTACACATACGCCTCACCTATCACAGCCACACACCCAAAACAGCCACGCTCCACAATACTGCAGCATCCATCAAACATTGAGCACAATTAAGTCCATTAATTCTATACTGACGAGGATATAACCAATGCATGATATGTAGCTAACAAGACATTCATTTACTTGCTTTGTCTCCTATGGTAGGTCAAAGTCAATAAAAAGTGCTTAACAGATTATATTGTCAAATTTGATGCTAAAACCGAAAATACTGAACATATATTAATATACCTCTTGGTACTCTGGACGGTAAATACCATATTTTCCGGCTTAGGGTTTATTATACTGTACCAGCCACTGCAGTTCGAACACTGTCTGTTGCTGATAGGTAATTTGAACTTAGACATCCTGTGCTGACACCTGTAGAAGAGATGGACCAGGTTGTGGTAATGATGATCATGCATAAGGCACCCAGCATCATAATATAGCATAAGGCACAGGGCATCATAATTGTAAATTGCAGAATTGGAATTGATGGTACTGACAACTTTTGCTACTTGGACACTGGCCTGCTGACACTGACAGAGGCACAACAACAGCTGGACAGACACCTCCTGCTGATTGCTAATGTCTGAACTGCAGTGGCTGGTACAGTATCTGACAATATTCGTTATATTTCAGTTGATTGTACAATAAATATTAAATATTAAGATTCATCTTTATACTAATATATCAAACAATACACTCTGTATGCATGTATAATAATATTGAATACCATTATTAGTGTGAGTGATAATATTGGCAAAGGTGCAAATCAACAAAAGACTACTACATATATACACATATACATTCCACTCATTGTCAGCTTCTGTAGAACCAATTGAATAGTACAGTCTATAGGTATAAAGTTACTTTTTAGAAATATACATGTGAGTCAATGGAAATATATAGAGCTGGTTGCCAGAAATAGATAAATCTTTGCATTTACTATCTGGAATGTTTACTATTATACCAGTTCTGTACTTAGTAGTAATGAGTTTATCTTAAAGCCTGCTGCTAACTCATGTAGCTATTTGAAAGTCTAATTGCATGTATACTATATTGCCTACTTGATAGCCTACTTGCAAGAGTCACACTTGAAAGCTATACTTGAGTAAGCAGTACTTCAAAAAAGTAGTGTTTTTTAAAAGCTATTGGCTCAGGGAAAACTTTGAGTTTGTAGCAACTTTAACTGATAGAAGACTGTCAATTAAAACACTTTAATACTAATATTGACATAGCCAATCTACTAGTCTATAAACTTTTGATACTACCATCACTATTAACAATACTATAATCATTACTATAGCTATTATCATGATTACTTTAGAAGTTACTACTAATATATATACTTAGAATTGATAGAGAGAAAATATTAGATTCCAGAGCAAAATTTGAGTATGTAATGGACCTTCCTCAAGATCCAATCATCATCATATCTTGGAGCTTGAATTACTGCAATTGACAACACTATGAGCGCCTCATATTTCATCTGGAAAAATATTGGCATTACTGAGTTCATTATTAGTTACAGCTATCAGCCCAGTACTACCTTATGTCATTAATATTGCTACCATGCCACAGTACACTCTGCGATTATTACTGTGGGTTATGGGATTTTGTAACACATTTACTTATATTTTTACTATTTGCAAGACATTATAGCTTCTCATGTGTAAAAACCTCAACCTATACATAGGATTTCTACAACAAATCCAGATACCCCCATGTTGTCGCTTATGTATAATCACAATATATCACAATTGAATACTATATCGGAGTAACCATGTCAATAAGTAAGATATATGCTAGTTTATTGATGTAGAATATGTGGAGCTAAATGTCTACACAAAGCTCCACTCTGTTACTACTTTCACAATAACTCTCACCACTTCAGCAGTTTGATACATATTCATCAACCAATGGCGATCTGCTCATACCGAGGATTTGTTTATTTTACATCTATATCAGCAGTATGCAACCATTCTATAACGATTGATATTATTTTCATCAGAGAGGTACTGTAACCACTACATGAGTATTATAGCCACTCTACTGTTACATGTTTAGCCCTGCTATAGTCTCACAATCCTGGTCTGATCAATATGGCACTGATAAGTATGACTTAGATATAGTGTCTGATAATTCTGAAAATGCAAGTGTACTCTGACATTGTCTCTGACAATTCCAGCTGTGATAATTCTGGCTTTGACAAGTGTGGCTCTGATAAGTGCTGATCTGACATGGTTTCTGAGATGTTCTCTGACAATATCATTTCTGATAAAAATGGCTCTGACTTGTACACTTTGATAAGAACTGGTATTCATAACTCCAATAAATGTGACTGACAAGTTCAACTCTGACATAGACTCTGGCTCTGATTGCCTCTAGTATAATCAAAAAAAAGTGGCTCTGGACACCAGGCAGTCATGCAATGATAAACACATCTGATTGATGTAGTAAATGACAGTAGTTAAATCCCATAATGCAATCTAATTTAGGCGGTATTAGTTTTGTTGTCTGTTCAGAATGAGTTGTATGAGTATCAGTGCTGAAGTCACACCAACCACACTCTGTGCTCTTCATGGCCAATTAGCACACAATATCATTCCAAAGTTTCTGTTCCATAATCTGAATGATTGAAAATTCAAATTCCCTGATAACAATTGATTATGATGGATGATCTACCTTATTACGCTCCCATGGAGATTGGAATCACCTGCATTGAATTAATCACCTTAATATAATACCCCTAGCAGTATGCCAGGGGAATATCATTCTTGACATACCTGATAATACATTCGCGGTTTACGATCTCCTCAAATCAAATGATTGTTGGCTTGTTTGCGTTGCCCGTATACATTCTGCACAGATGTTGTCTTTTGAACTATTACTGAATCTGAACTAGTGTTGTGCTGAATGGTCACTGTGACACTACTCACATTGCTTATCATTTGACTGCAAATCTGCCATACACAGAATCGAAAGACCCATATGGTTTGTCTGGTAGTAGTAATAACTTGAAACACTGAGAAAAATGACCTTATGTGACATGCAACTCATAGAGAAGATGATTTTGGAATGGTAATTCATAGCATATTTGATGCGTGGCACTATGAACGTCCTATGAACCTACATGTTGACTAGAGTACAACGATACGCATGTCATTTTGTGTGCTAGATACTAAAGATCACATTACACACAACAAACTTGAAAGTAGGCTGCCAGATGCTCTTCATTGCACGCTCCCAAGTACACTCCTGATTGCACTCGATTGCGCACTCCCAGCCTGCTTGACTCTACACTCCCAATTGCTCTCAATGGCACGCTCCCAGTCAGCTTGACTTATGCTCTCAAGTAAGGTCTCAAGACGCTCCAAATTTCACTCCCGGGCATGCTTTTAAGGATGCTCCCAATTGCACTCGATGGCACACTCCCAGGCAGCTTGACTGTACGCTCCCATGTAAGCTCTCAAGACGCTCTCAAGCACACTCCCCAGCACACTCTTAACTTCCAATTGCACTTGATGATACACTCCCAGCCTGCTTGACTATACACTCCCATGTAAGCCCTCAAGACACTCCCAAGTACACACTGAGTATGCTCGTAAGTACACCGAGTACATTCTCATGTGCTATTGGGAGAGTTCTTGAGAGCATGCCCAGGAGTGTACTTGAAAACATACTCGGAGTGTACTTCGGAGAATCTTGACAGTCTACTTGAAAGCATAGGTCAAGGAGGCAGCGAGTGTGCCACCGAGTGCAATTAGGAGCGTCCTTGAGAGTATACCCAGGAGTAAATTTGAGAATGTACTCGGAGTGTAGTTGGGAGCATTTTGTGAGCTTACTTGGGAGCGTATAGTCAGGCAGGCTGGGAGTGTGTCATTGAGTGCAATTGGGGTGTACTTGAGAGCGTGCTCGAAAGTATGCTGGAGATTATCTTGAGTGGTTCCTTGGCAGTGTACAGTCAAGCAAGCTGGGAGAGTGTCATCGAGTGCGATTGTAAGTGTCCTTGAGAGCATATCCGGGAGTGTACTCGAAAGTATGCTCCCAGCCTGCTTGACTATACACTCCCAAGTGAGCGCTCAAGACACTACCAAGTACACTCCGAGTACGCTCCCATTTACACCTCCGAGTACGCTTCCATGTACACCTCCAAGTATGCTCCCTAGTACACCTTCAAGTACGTTATCAAGTACATTTCCAGACATGCTCCCACGGACGGTCTCACTTGTACTCGATGCCACAGTCCAAAACTGCTTGACTGTATGCTCCCACACCAGCTCTCAAGAAGCTTTAATCACACTCCCGAGCACACTCCCAGGTACACTACCAATTACCCTCCATGACACTCCCAGCCTGCATGACTATTCGGTCCCATGTCAGCTCACAAGATGATCCCAAGTACACTTCGAGTAGGTTCTCAAGTGCACTTCTGGGCATGCTCTCAAAGACGCTCCTAATTGCACTCGATGGCACACTCCTAGCCTGCCTGGCTCTATGCTTCCAAGGACACTCTCAAGAGGCAAGACACTCCCAATCTCAATTGACTATATGCTTCGATGCTTGCTCCCATGTGCACAATCGAGAAATTTGCTAAGTTGCAGGAGCCAGGCACGAGGAGGCGGGTGGTGGGTGGCCGATGGCGCATGGTGTATGGTCGCAGAAATCATGATGTCGGTCGAGATCATAGTCTGAACGTTATATTTAGCACGCGCACTGTGACAAGATCTCATGATGCCGTATGGTCATGGTGTTGACAATTGTAGCCTTAGATTGCGCAGGAAACATAGACAATTCGAACTTGGAGAGAGCAGATCTCTTACTAAGATTTTCAGGCGGAATCAGCTGCTTGCTTCCCATCGATTGTGGGTGTATGTGTGTGCATTTGGTCTGAGGCTGATGGAGATGATGGCAATGGCAATGGCAATGGCAATAGCGATAGTGATGGTGTTGGTGATAGTGATCATAGTACCAGAAATACTTAGACAAGTAGGTTGGCTACATCAATGTCAGTATCAAAGCTTCTACAGACTTAGAGCCTTCTACTAGCCAAAGCTTCAGCAGACCTAGAGCCTTCTATTAGCCAAATCTTCAACAAATTCAGAGTTTTCCAACAGCAAACAGCTTCCCATGCAAAACTCTACTCCTCCTGAATATGCTCCTGCATGGACGATCCAGAGACTTGGTAGGTTGCAGGCACTAGAAACCAGGAGGCAGGTGGTGGGAGGTGGCAGATGGCTGGCAAAAGGCTGGTGGTGGTGGGCGAATTCATGGCGTCGGCTGATATCATAGTCTGAATATTATTTTTTGCACAGCCGCTGCGACGTGATCTCATGATGCCTCATGGTCATGGTGTTGAAAATTGCAGCTTCAGATTCTGCAAGAACGCAAGACAATTGGATCTTGGGGAGAGCAGATCTCTGATTCAGATTGTCAACTGGAATCAACAGCATGATTCCCACTGACTGTGGGTATATGTGTGCGCATTCGGGACTGATGGTGATGATGGCGATAGTGATGACGGCGATGGTGATGATGGTGATGGTAATGATGGTGATGGTGATGATGGCAATGGTGATGACAGTGATGGTAAAGATGGTGATGGTGATGATGGCAATGGTGATGATGGTGATGGTGATGATGGCGACGGTGATGACGGCGATGGTGATAATGGCGACGGTGATGATGGCGATGGTGATGATGGCAATGGTGATGATGGTGATGGTGATGATGGCGATGGTGATGATGGCGATGGTTAGTGTTAGCAACGGGTCCAAATCGCCGGGTCGGTTCCGGGTCCGGTTCCACCCGAACCCGGACCGTGGCAACGGGTCTTACCACACGAATAACCTGGACCTTTGGAAATGGGGCGGTTTTACCACCCAAAACCCGGCATTTCAAATTCACCATTTTGGCTCCAATTAAGTATTTGAGTTCTGATCATATCACAACATGATCAGTACATAGATTGTGCAGTGTTGGTCGCTCTTTCACCTCCCGCTGTCAGATTTGCAATCCGACAAGTATTTGATGAGTCGCCATCGAAAACCCGCCAAATTCGCCTAAAATCAGCCATTATTTCACAACCACTCAACGAATATCACTCGGATTGCAAATTTGAATGCTGGAGGTGAAAGAGGGGCGAACGCTGAACAATTTACGTATTGACTATGTCATGATACAATTAAAACTCAAATACTTAATTGGAGCCAAAGGGGTAGGAACCGTATATTTGGAACCGCGGTCCGGTTCCAACCCGGCCAAATACCCACAGTTCTACGTCCAGTCAGGGTAACAAACCAGCCAAGACAAAGCGCGTCAGGTTTTTGGCTGGGTCTGGAACCGAATAGAACAGAACTGCTGGTCAAAACCCGGACCGCTGGCTTGTTACCCAGACCTGTTGCTAACACTAGCGATGGTGATGATGGCGATGGTGATGATGGCGATGGTGATGATGGCGATGGTGATGAGGGCGATGGTGATGATGGCGATGGTGATGATGATGATGGTGATGATGGCGATGGTGATGATGGCGATGATGATGGTGATGGTAATGGTGATGATAGTACTAGAAGCAGTTAGACAAGTAGGTTGGCTATATCAACATTACCATTAAAGCTTCTACAGACCTAGAGCCTTCTAGTAGCCAAAGCTTCCACAGACTTAGAGTCTTCTAGTAGCCACAGCTTCCACAAACTCTGGCTTTTTCATTGGCCAAAAGCCTCTTATGGAAAACTTTACTCCTCCTGATGCAAGGCTCTCTCAAGAAGGCTCTCAAGCAGGCTCTCAACGTGGCTTTCGAGCAGGCTCTCAACCAGGCTCACAACCATGCTCTCAAGCCGACTCTGAAGCAGGCTTACAAGCAGGCTCTCAAGTAGGCTCTCAAGCAGGCTTTCATGCAGGCTCTCAAGCAGACTCTCAAGCAGGCTCTCAAGCAGGCTTTCATGCAGGCTCTCAAGCAGGCACTCAAGCAGGCTCTCAAGCAGGATCTCAAGCGGACTCTTAGTGATTGTGTATAGTACCGGTATAGCAGCGAAGACTGCAGGCACTGAAGACAGGTATAGATCCGTCTCTGGCTGCCAGCTGTATATAGTTGCACAGGGTGACACACACATCTCTATGAATTGACTCTAGATGGCTATAGGCTGCACATTGTGGAGGGGTCCACAGGAAGGTTACTATGAGTTGTGTGTGTGTGTGTGTGTACGTAGCGTAGTCTATAGTCGATTTGCACTTTTGCTGATGAATATTGAAAAATATAATATTAATGTATTAAGATACAGTGACATGCTAATACTTTCTGGAAATATCTGTATTGTAATCATGTGGCATTTGATCATAACTCTGTTGATATAAGATATTAAACTAGGTGACAATTTCTCAGATGCCAGAGTATTCCCCTATCGTATCTATCTGCCATAGAATGTATTTGCTGCAAGGTAATGAGGTCGAATGATATACAGTAGAATACTCAGTACTGACTTGATATACAATAGGTAGATTTGTGATGGTAATGTTGGCTGAATATAGTTAACCTTGTGCGAAGGTTATTAGCCATCTATAATGAGATTTACTGAGAAAGGCTTCATATATTTGCATGTCACAGTTATTGATAGTATTGATCTACTGAATACATCTGATACATTGAATAATATAATAAATTCTGCGTATCTTGCATTTACTGTATCCCTTGTGGTTTGGTAGGAACAGGTGGATGTTGTTGCAGATGCCTCTAAGTGCATTTTGTAGGTATTTGAGTACAGTTTAGGTGTTAAAGTGGTAACTTGCGATCTATCAGAAGTTGGTGATAGATATTATAAACTTATAGTTGGGATACGACATTTGAATAGTGATGCAAGGTTTACATCCCAGTGTGACACGTTGTCATTGCACTTGGTACTGGCATACTATGTGATGAGAGATAAGTATGTCTCCAAACTGAGGTATGTTTGAAAAGTCAGATATTATTGAAAATCATTCATCTAACAGATCGAAACCCAATTCATGGTTATAAATATCTTTCAGTAAACGAACCTTACATTTGCAGGTGTAGTTTTTCAATATACCATTTTGTAGCTGGTGTAACCAGTCAATATTCATGCAACTATATATATTACATTCTATATAGGCTCCTGTGCAATTTTGACAGTTAGCAATCTTTCTCAGTGATGGTTCTTTAGTAGCTGCTGTTGACTAATGAAGATAACATTCTGAGTGTTGGCATTGGGATCAGTGGGTGAAGCCAGGCATCATATCCAGGCCTATCTCCTATAGAGGGCACCTCTGATTATCAGTGTTTCTAAACGGCCAGGCCGGGCCTCTCTTAGCGGCAGCTTTTAAATATGGGCTGGCAATTATTAGGCCAGGCCTGCAGGCTTTTTCTTGGCGGACTAAGCCTAAACAGAATATTTTGTTCAAAAGATTCTCTGCAGCCTTTACTAAGGAAGTCTCAAAAGTACGAAACATAAGCCATATCTAACTCAATCATTGTAGCCATGCCATTGCTGTATTCCATCCATCAACCAAACCAAGGCTTATGCAGGCCAACGCAGGCTTGTTAGATCACGTGCAGGCTGGGTGGCCGGCTGGGCGGCTTGTGACCCAGGCCGGGCCGGGCCGCCCTTAGCGCAGGCTTTTTGAATGGAGGGCGGTAAAAAGCTGGGTGGCCTGCTGGGCCTCTTAGGAACACTGATGATGATTCACTGTAGTAATGGTGTATTGTTCTGCATAGTCAACAAGGAATGATGCAATTCAGGGAAATGAATATGGAGTGTGACTCTCCACATTTTGATTTGTTGTTCTGGCAGTTATCAGCATACCCGGTCCACACACATTGATTAAATGAGATTCATGATTGTCCAACCTATTGATGGGGGTGTTAGGTCTGTTAGGGCAGTGTGGTTGAACACCCATTAGTATTAATTGGTTTGTCATATCAGATCATCTGTTGGCCTCAGAGTGGTTGGCAATAGTAAGATATAGTTGTGAAGTCAATCAGTTAGTACTTAGCATAGAGCTCATTCTGCTGTTACTGGCAAACATATGTGGGGGAACTGTTGATCCATCTGGAGAATATTGCTAGGATGTATTAGCAACAAGTGAGGAGCTTCAAATATCTAGAGAAGTCTAATCAACAATGTAGATGATACTCTTGACATGCAATCCACTCTGACACAATAAATCTCTGTTCAGAAATTTCTGACACACTATTTCGCAAGCTCTCTGATACACACTCAGCAACAACATGCCTCTAATGATCCCTGATATGCTCTCTAACACACTCTGTGACAGGTTCTCTCTAACACAATAACTCACCAAAATGCAACAACAATCTGATAAGACATAATTACGTTAATAATACAATCAAACTTGTCTGCATGTGCCACCACCAATCTGTATTCCACATTTCAGTATATACACCTTTGCCAGTGGAATCGATTAGTTTGACTGGCACATATGAGAGATGGTCAATATATAAGAGATATTCTAGAATATATCATACTATTGCAATAGAGTATTGATACCAGGACACAGTAGCTAGTCTGCCAATATTAACCAAACTCTGCTTTCATCTACATGCATCTCTATCGAGTTCTTCCATAATCACAAGGAGCTGCGAGACCTGGTCAGAGTTTTAGGGATTTGTATAGTTTTCAACAAGTCATCACTTGTAAATGTTATTGAGTTTAGTTTTACCAATGTTGGTGTGCACTGTTGAAATACTAATTGCTAGAAGCTTATATATTCTAAAGTACAGGTACATTCATGAATATATATATGCGGTATTTGGAGTATGTCTTGTATGTCTTGTACGCATGCATGCGCAGTCAGCTGGCATCTCCAGCTGTGTCTGGAATGACCATCATCTTAAAGAGATTATGCATCACACAACTGAAGCCATACGCCAGGGAGATAAACCATATATGTAATGCTGGAGGATCGACTCCAAGATACACTCAACTAGAAATATCCCTTCTAAGTATCCCTTATCTTGTCTTGCTATCGGACTTGATATTTGGACTTATACATGAACTGATTGATGGCTCACTTCGACGCTTCCCACAGATGCAGAAAGTAACCAGAATAGAATAAATGTCGAATAGCTTTCCAATCTTAATATATTGTTAAGGCTTGTTCTCTGTCAGGAGAAGGTTGCCCTCTATACTGGCGGAAAATCGAGAGGTCTTTATATCTCTTTCCTCTGTGCTCTAACTGCTAATTCTGACTATGCTTTTCTCTAGACAAATTACCAGTATCCACTCATCCCCCAATCCCCTTGCTTTGATAACAAGTCAACCTGAACTTCCTCTGAGAAAATGGTATCCTTCCAATCCTCCAGTTTTTCCAGACCAACATTGTGTTTCTGATATAAATCTCCAGACTGATTGGTATCCATCGGACTGTTGTCTTCGAGACTATCTTCCTCAGTGTACCATTCAACAGCCCTGCATCGTATCGTGTACAAGTGTCCTCATCCTACTGGCCATAACTAATGCCAATGGCAAGATACTTCATATAGAGGTGATGATGGCTGGCGTCATTTATCATTTTCATCCATAGAGAATATAGCGATGGGTATATGGATTGTATTGACACACCACTACCGCTATAACACCATTTGAGGGTGGGTGGTGATGATGTAGTCGAAGGACATGTGTCTGGTGGTCATTGGTGTGGCAATAGTGCTTGCATATAATTGATGAAACTTATTCCATCGCCACCTGACATTATCATCGAGTGATATCTCGTGATCCTGGATTTGTGACTATTCCCAAAGGTGTAACAATATATGCAACACTCCCCCCTCTTGCTACACTCAATGGAGCAAGAAAACAAACAAACAAAGAAAAAAACAAACTGTAATTCCCATAGTAGCCTTCATAAAACCCTGCGTGGCAGGTGAGTAGGGAAAGAGTACTGCTGTAGCCTGAAGATGGTCATCCATATAAACCAAGAAATCAGTATTCCAAAAGTCAAGTGAAACAACCTTAACCTTATGTTGACCTTCAATCACCACAGACCCATTGCTCTTGTAAACTTCGTATGCTTATCTTTTGTAAGTGATTTTGTGAGTATATCTGCCACATTTTTGTACGTGTGTACATTGGAGTCGTTGACTATTTCGCATTTGTGCAGATCTCGACTGTTGTGATAGCAAACGTCAAATTGCCTAGTTCAAGCCTTGATGATTGCTGTAGTGATTAGAGTGAGAGCACCCTGATTGTCGCATTTGATCGGCAGCAGGGGTCAGTCCCTCTGAGCACCGTGAATATCTTTTTCCAATTGGAGTAACCATTTTGCTTCTCTGGATGCCTCCAAGCAGGCGACGAACTCGGCCTTGAGAGTTGAAATGGCGATGAGATTTTGGTTGTGAGACCGCCTCTAGATAGCTCCATTGCTGGCAAGAAACACATGGCCTCTTTGAGACTTGCAGTCTGGGCTGTCATTGGCCCAATCACAATGCAAGTATCATACAAGACTATTCCCGATGTCGATGGCGATGGTGATGCCATTCCCGTTGAAGTGCAGTCGAAAATCGGCTGTAGATTTGAGATACTGAAGGACTCTTTTAGCAGTGGTCATATGGCTGGTGAATGGCTGCGAATTAACGAGAAAGAGTAGCGACTGCATACGAGATATCTGGCTGAGTTGCAGGTGATGCATACATTAGCAATCCCATGACCGCTTGATAGTCTGTGACATCTTCCAATTCCTTCTCCGCCAGATCCTTGGCCAAGTTCAACTTTCCATTGGGAACCGTGGCCATCGAGACATCGTCAGTGTGCTCCATGCTGCATCGTATGAGAATGGTGGTGATATAGGCTTTTTGTGCAAGACTGAACCCAGTACCATTGGGATGGATTTTGATGCTGGGGAATCGGCGTACCAGGCCGAGTTTCGTCATCTGGTATTTCTATGAGAGTTTTGCGTTGACTTCAATCACAGCATTGGTGGCGGGCTCCTGACATGGCATGGAGATATCGTTGACATACAGAAGTATCAGAATGCCGTCACTGCGAAGATAGAGGTTTGGATCCGCAAGGGATTGAGCAAACCCACGTGAGAGTAGAGAGGCGTTGATATCGTTGTGCCATAGCTGTGGAGCTTGTTTACGGCCCTAGAGAGCTTTGCTGAGTCTGACAATGATCTTTGGTGCATTGAGGCCCTCTGGCCATCTTTCTGGCAAAGTAATATAGATGATGGCATCGTCAATTTCAGGGTGTAGGAAAGTAGTCAGTTCATCCATGTGGTCCATATTCCACCCTTATTTCCCGATGAGAGAGATGAGATACCGAAACGTAGTTAGCTTCCTAACAGGAGCATGATTCGCACAGAACATTGTCCGTTCGTATGCTGTTATGGGCAGCCGTGCTTTGTACCGTGTGAATCTGTCACGTTTATGTTTAGTTATGTAAACTCACTTAGAGCCAATCGGCTTAACATGCAGTTGCCGTGCTTCCCAGGAGTTGAGAGCGGAGAAGGTGTTATTGAACAGGACCGATGTGCTTTCTTCCTCGATGGCTCTTCCAGTGATCACGTTGAGGGCTCCCCATAGCTTCGGCATTGGTGAATCAATCTGTTGCGGATGCCGTTAATACCTCTGCGGAGACTTTACCTTGGCTGCTTGTGATACGACTCCCAGTCGGCGGAGCTGAAGATGGAGGTGGATCTGCTGGTGGTGGTTGGCTTGATTTCGTGATTGCTGTTGCCAAGCGCCAGGCAGTCTGATCCTCTCTGCGGAGGCGCCGGCTGTGGGCGAGGATTCCTTCATTTGCTGCCAAACACTGGGCAGTCTGATCCTGTCAGTGGAGGCGCTGGCAGTGGGTGTTCTCTGCTTCCTCAACAGGAGCTTCATGCATGTGAGATGTGGATCTGTCACGTATCTGCATAGGTTTACTATCTTGTCCTCGGAGAGGCTCATCTCCAGGATCTGTTTCTTCAGGATATCCCTCATCTTCTGGTGTTCGAAATATGTCGATCTCATTGCTTCCATGGTGAAACGACATGTGTGAATTCTTTTCTTTGTCGAAGATGAATTCTGATTAGGCTTGCACCTTCTGGAATTTGGGATCCCATATCCTCCACAACATCTTTGAGTTATGTGTGTAGCCTACCATCATGCAGTGCTTTGACATTGGGCCGAACTTGCCCTGGCAGCGTTTAACTTCCGGAATGAGTGTACTGGTGTAGCATCTGCATCGACGTCGATTGTGGAGAGAGGCATGATACAATTTTTCGTTGCCATCAGCATGGTGTGTTGGTTTGCCAAATTCATACAGCATCCTGTAAGGCAATTCGTACGGTGCTTTATGGCCATCACGGTAATTTTTTTTCCGAGACCTGCAGGTTGTGATGTTCGATGGAGATTGACTGCGGTATTAACTGCTTCTCTCCAGAACAGAATGGCGGCCTGAGAGTCAATCATAATTGCCCGGGCCATTTCAGTGATTGTACGGATCTTTCATTTGGCAACACCATTCTTATGGTGGCCGTATGAATGGCATGACTCGTATGTGGTACCGTGTGTCGTGAGGACATACCAGAAGGTCTTCTTGTCGTATTCTGCCCATCTATTATCGCACCAGAATCGCTTGAACTTGTATCACATCCATTTTGCTTAGGCCTGAAATGACTGGTAGGCAGAGGTAGAGGTCATGGCATTCTTATTTGGGAGCAGCCATATGGATGTATACCTTGTGTAATCATCGATGTATAGTATATAGTATTGAGTGTCTCTGAAGATCGGTGTAGAGAAGGAACCGTACACATCTGAATGTACAAGTTGAAAAGGCTTCGTAGTGCACTTGACTGGAACTGTAATGAAACTTTACTTGTGCTTGGCTTGGATGCAGACTGTACACATTGAATCATCGTGTGTATATCCGCCAATCAGAGTGTTCATGGCAGTAGGATTTACATGGGCTAGTTGTTGGTGCCATAGTCTTGACACTAGGATTATGAGGGACTTTCGAGTCGACTTAGTTTTGCCAGTCATTGTTGCACTTAGAACAGAGGAAGCAGGTGGATTTATAAATGCGATTGTACGTGTCTCTGAAGACTCGATTGTAGGTTTGGTTGAACGTTTTGTGAAAAGATTTCTTGACAGTGACCTTTCTCTGTTTCTCTATTTCCATTGTCGGAAGTCGATGATAGGAGTGCGGTTGTGGGGACTATGATATATATGCCATTAATTTGGTTTCTGGTGAGACAGCAGGAAGATGATGAAGTTATGGAGCATTTTCAGCTTCAAAATATAGTTTTCTGACCGCCCAAATCCAATTGCTTGATCGATAGAAAGGGAAGTTGAGAGGCACAAGTCTGGAGGGCTTCGATTTGATGGCCTTATATGACATCAATGAATCCATAGTTCGTGGCGGTAACTGAAATGTCGTCTCCAAACTTGATATCTGTAGGCAGTGATAGCTTTTAGAACGTTGAGAAGCTGCTGCAGTCATTGCACATGTGGTGTGATGCTCAGGAATCAATGACCCATTTTGCAGCTGTAGCAGTGGCGGTGGCAGCAGCCCGAGCACAAGCAGTTAGTCAGAAGGGATTGCAGTCTCCGGTCGTAGCAAGAGCTGCTGTAGTAGTGGCTATCTTTAGTTTCCACCGCTCCTTTTTATGTTTGTAGGAGATGCAATCAACTTTGACGTGTACTGGGAGCCTGCACTCAAAACTAATGCACTCATCATTGTTTCCTTCCTCCTGAGCGCGTTTCCGCTTTCTCCATGCATCTGTAGTATGGCTGTCAATGTTTACAATAGGTGCACTTACTTGCGTGGCTGTCTCCGGGTCCACTGCTCCCACCGTGTCAACTGCGTCCACTGCGTTCTCCGCATCCACCACGCCCATGGCCTCAGCCTCAGCCTCGACTAACGGAGCCGCCACATTGTGAGAATAGGGCGGCCCCTGTGGATGCATCTTCAAGTTCTTTTGTGAGGCTGGCTGTAGTTTCTTCTTCTAGGAGGTCATGCATGGCTTCTTTGGGTGTATGTATGAGCCTTCTATGCTTTAGGATGATTAATATCATCACATACTGAGATGGCAGTGATGTGAATATTTGCATGCGGAAATCTCAATCTGTGATTGCATCGTCGGTATGGTCCAGTTGCATGCGGCAGTTACTAAGCTTGGTGAAGTTTACTTTCAGTGGTTCATCCTCCTTAGGTCAGCAAGCTTGGAACTGGCAAAGAATGTGCTGTCTGCCGATATAGGATCCGGCGGTGTCCAGCATCATCTGATGTGTGTTCCACATTTCGCGAGGCCTTCGTATACCTTTGATGATGTGCCGTACTTTGGGGAAAAAGGACAGTCTAATCATAGATGTAGCCTCAACTTCCTGAGCCTTCCAATCATCATAGTTGACGTCTTGGTCGAGATCAAGTGGCTGCGGTTCAGGATCCTCTCCAGTGACGGTTGCAGATGCTCTCATGCCTGACAGGATGAGTATTATGTCGTTTTTGGTTCGTTGTAGTTGGTGTGAGTGAGCTTAGAGATGTCGCCCCACCTGGTCTTGTTGAACGCAGGTTCAGAGGATGTCATCGTGAGATCGTGGAGATGGCTTGTGATGGAGTTGAGATTTCGTGCTATTTATGCGGCTGTTGCTACAGTGACGAGGTATAGGGTTCTTGAGGCTCTTTTGGACATCGTGAAAGAGATCACAGGAAAGATCATGAGATTTTACATAGTTGTGATAACTGGGCTCATAACCTGTTGAAATACTGATTGCTTGAAGCTTATATATTCTAAAGTACAGGTACATTCATGAACTTATATACGCGGTATTTGCAGTATGTCTTGTATGTCTTGCATTCATGCATGCACACTCAGTTGGCATCTCCAGCAGAGTCTGGAATGAGCATCATCTTAGAGAGATTATGCATCATACAACTGATGCCATATGCCAAGGAGATAAACCATGTATGCAACATGCACAGTAGAAGGACAAAGTTGGCATTGTTGGGGTGTAGCGAAGGCAGGAAGAGGGTACCAGCCATCATCTGGAAAAGCCAGACATGATAGTGTTTTATTGATTGGGCTCTTTAATATAGAATATCTCTGTGTCAGGTCACTGGGTTTGTATATAGTTGTCAAATTGGTACAAGTTGTCTGTTTGTTTGTAGTCTTGTCTATCTGACATGCATAGATTGCTAGATTGTGGGTCAAAATATGAGCATTGTCAACTGCAGTAAGTAGTGAGACCACATTGTTGGAAAACGATCAGGCCATATGTGGTACAAATCAAGAACAGGAGTATTCAGGGTTAATAATTGGTGATCGAGTACCACAACCCCATGAATTGATTGTTGAGCGGCTTGTATCATCAAGTCCCAATACTTTGTATTCTGCCCGCCTTAAATGGATATGGATGCTAGTCTAGCCCTGTAACATTGTTGTACCACATACAATCTTTATGCCTGGAGAATAATTGTTTTCACTCTTCTTGTTTCAGTGGATGAAATCACCATGTTTGGCTTCACTAAACTAAAGAGGGTGAGCTGATATTTTAGCCATAAACTGATTGACAGTTCTACACCACCCAACACCTCACATTCTTCCATCAGCAAAATGTAAAATGGTTTGTAAGTCATAACTCAACAACTCAGCTATTCTGAACATCAACACCGATCCTTCCAGAAGCACCCAGAAGCTCCCGTACAGGCTGAATGCAAAACGATGTGCTTCTCAGGTGCTCTGATATTTACTTTCAGGTGCTCCTCAACGCTCCTGAAGTTGCGGAACAGAATACAAGAATATTCTACAGAGTATGAAGTAATGTTCAGAATGCTATAAAATCATGCCTTTAAGTTGGCAAAATTTTGGAGCTGCTGGGACTACGACACTCGTCGCCAAGACCATTCTGGTGCACCTGGAGCCAGACTCTCCGGGAGTGATAATATATAATGTCTATATCGAATAGTACAATTTGATAAACTATCTCACAGCTATACACCTGAATCAGGCATTCTAATCTAATTAATATACAGTCCAGTAGGTATCTAAATCCACATGATTATTTACAAGCCATACGCTATCGATGCCGCCCGATGCAGCATTCTTCCGCACCAAATGTGCCAGTCCAACTATTGCTCCAACGGGTACAAGTCGCATCTTATTTGTCTGTTTGACCACCCAGATGAACCCGTCAACTCAATCAGCCCAACCATGAAGATCTTGTAACTTTGTTGGAATCACCACTGCATATTCTTGAGCTTGAGAACATTATACCCACTGTTGGGTCATTTTGCACCTCTTGGAAAACTTTGATATTGCTTTGCCGGCTGGCAGGCGCTCCTGAGTTTGGAGGATCTAATTTGGTGTAGTCCAGCCGAAGTATAATACAGGAACAGAAGGAATTCGTCCTTGGAAGGTGTTATCGAGGTCATTCGCTTCACTTTGCGTATACTGGACCCAGTTGTTATGAGCTTCAGGCATGATTCCTTGGTTGGCATTGGTATATTCTACCTTGCAATCAAGTCCCAGACGCTCAACAAAAGTAGGGTTGTGAAATGGTTGACGTTAGTACAACAGCCCATTCTGGAGTTTGATAAATATACTGTCAATGAGTATATTCTGATCATATCCGAGCACGAGTCGACAAACTTTGGGTCCCCAGTCCTCTTCAATTGAAGCGCGGAATTGCTGTCCAAAGTTGGGAATTCCGAAATCTTTTGATGCATCTCTGAGTAAAGTTAATTTGATACTTCTGCACACTCCACAGACATGCGTTTCTGTCAAATGATATACCTTCTGTGGTACAGGGCGGATAAAGGGCTTGTCCTGAATTGTTTGGCGACATAACAGATGAGTGCTGTGTGTACTTTGCCATTTATCGGTAGCGGACAGTAGGTTCAAAATCTTTGCAGAGTCAACATTGTAACAGCCGTCGAGTGCAAGATATGACAGTATCTCCTCTATATAGTCATTATGCTTAAGCATCTGTCGAATCAAATTGACTTTGTTGCTAGATCGATATGCCTCTTTAACGTTGGCGATATGTAGCTGTTCAGAAGTATCAGTGGTGAAATTGTCACCGGAACCCATTTGGTGAATTGACTCTGATACATGAATCACAAGATGCATCTCTGGATATCCAAAATGGATTACGCGTTGTTCAATGGTTTTCCAGAGCGTCTGAATGCCGATTGTCTCCCACTATGCTTCAAACTCAATCATGCGGATGAAGAATTCCTTCTTGAATCGCTTCTGTTCATTCGAGGTGATGCCATAATTCTCTCTCTCCAGCTGGATTGTGATGCCCTCCATATCAGCCAAGCACCGGGTTGTGGCTTCTGTCTCAGCAGCGGATAGGCGGTTCTGAAATTGTAGTCACTTGTTGGCAGTCATATTCGCCACCCTGTGAGCCTCAACTTCGGCTGCAGTTTTCATTAGTGCAAGTTGTTTGGTAAAAATGGTCCTGGGACCGGTTGCGTTGGTTTCATCATCCTGCAATAGTTGTTGCTCATGATGTTGGAATAATTAATCGAAACACGTGCGTTTAGCAGGTGCCACTTGATGGATGTCACACTCCAATCGCTCAATTGCCTTCGGACGATCAGCATCTGACTAAGTTGTTGCTGCTTGCCGGGCTGTATTCAGGCCCACGTGAAATTGCCTGCGTTTTGTTGAGGAAACCTTTTCAGCCCCATACACAAGGGCCTCCATGGCAGCACGGATCTTATGAATCTTTTGTTCATGTAACTGATAGGATTCCGTTGGCAACAGGTCATCTACTTTGGCCTTTGCAGACTTCGACATTATCTGTTCTCAAAAAATCTCTGTCTTATGGTAAAATCGCTTGAGTGCATTGTCTAGTGCTTTGAGGGATTGATCACAGTGATTTTTGTTGGCTAACAAGTAGAGAGAATTCACATAATGCCTGCATGCCTCCCATTACCATTTCATCGGAGGCTGTGTCCACCGCAGTTTTCCTGCCGTCCTGGGCGCAGACAAGAATTGGAGTGCAATTTACACCCAGTGTTCGGATCATTCCACAGATCTCTTTACCTTGCCCGGTGCCGCATTTCAAACAATCGAATGGTTTAGAGAAGTGCTGGAGGCCGGGATATCGTAGCACCGATCTGAATTGATTGTCAAATTGATCCTTGACCTGTCTCGCTTTCAGGTATTGGAGCAGCCAGTGCAATCAGTCTTTGACCAAACCCAGGAGCAGCTGATGCAATTCATCAGGCTGCCAAAGCCAATAGACATTGGAGAGAGGGTATTGCCAGAACTGGTTGCAGATTGGGTGGACACCTAGAGTGTGCAGAGCATCAATATTGGTGTCCTCCAGCAGCTCCGAGTGAATATGCTGGTCTCTTGAGTTCTCGAGTGGGAGAAAGGTGGAATGCCCAATCGGCGCACCGTTAAGGATGTCGCCCATCGGACATGAGCCATATTGGACCTAAGCAACCATGACTTGTTCCGGAAAATCTCCGACCCAGGCAGCCAACAGTTGGTAACATCGTCGCTGGAATCCATCAGCACAATCCCATTTCAAGCTGGGGCCAGCGATATCAAGATACCTAAGTTGAGACAGCACAGTTCCAATGGCGGAATGTCATGTTCCGTCTATGTTTTTGGCACCTTTTGGGGGACATGGGATCAGGCCGACAAGAATCCAGGTGAGCTTTTCAGGTGTACGGTGGATATCGTTTCAAATATTACCTATCACGAGATACAGTTGCCAGGCTTGCTGATCGCCCGAAAAAACTTTCAAGTGCGTTTTGTCGGATGCACAAACGACAGGCACAATCGTCGCTCCTGCAGGAAATTGATCTTGTGTATCCCACCACTAATCGCCCGTGTTCATCTTGCTGTAGATTTGATGACCCTTAGAGTCTGCGAGGCACACCGGTTCGAAATTGTGGCGTGCCAGAACAGTAAGATGTGGTAGGAGGAACTGGATACATTTGAAAATATCCCTGTAGTATAATGTTCCAAAGATATGTGAGTCATCTTCAATCCAACTATCATCGCCGAGCCTGAAATTGAGTTCAGAGAGGAGTTTTCGCATGGCATTTGCAGATTGGAAGGATTCGATTTTCAAGTTGTCCAGTCCACAGCTGAGATGTTGATCGATTCATGGTTTTGTTTGCTCGCTAAATAATTGAGCCTGCTGAAAGACATGTGCGGACCGAAATGGATGCCATGGACTCCATTGTTCTGACTACTTTCGATGCTTGTTGTACAATCCAGTTGTTTTGCCATAGGCTTTGCCCCCCTCAATTTCTACTCTAATTACCTGCGTATGAGGCTTTGCCTTTGTTGGATCAGGGGTACAGGTGAGATCAGGCTGTTGAGGGTCTATTGGTTGTTCATTGGGAGTATCTTCAGGTGGTGGTGCACCTGGTACGTTGTCTATGAGTAGATCATTAATTGACAGCATGTCGATGGCCATTCAGGTGCACCTCCAGAAGTCAAACCAAGATGTCTCAGGGTGAGGGAAGCCTCCAGATGGTAGAATCCCGGTGGGTAATAGCCCTTCATTCATCGATATCGGGTGATATTGTTGAAAGTGAGCTTCCAGTCAGTTCACATTGCATAATTTCTTTTTGCAGATCAAGTATTTAAGATGTTTCCGGCGAGTGTTGACCATATTTGGGAATTGCTCAGTGCTCTGACGAATCTCGATGATGCTTTAGAGGGTATGGTTTGTTGCTGGATTTGAGCCTGAAGCATATTTGTTTGAAAGCGAGCTAACTCTAACTCAGGATAGTGTATCACTTTCAAAGCCACATAATACACCACCGATCGTAGATGAGGGATCAAACAAAGCCAATTTACGATCAGTTGTCTTCACAAACTAGGATAATAACAATCAAATCCCGCACAATAATGCTGCACATTATCTACTGAAAATCAGTAGCAATGAAACCTTCTTATGTCATCGCTGCGATCAACTTTTAATACTGTTGATTCGGTGCCACTACGATTGGCCATATCGTATACTACATGATTGCGGCATTGTGAAGGTTATGTCTACGCTCGAGCCTCAAGCAGCGGATAACATCAGCTTAATACAATGAATAGGTAAGTTTCCTAGCTGACTGTATGCCTGCTCAATGATCATCAGGAACTGATAGGCTGGTAGGGTGTTTTCAGCAATAACGATCCTTGACCGGAGGGTTGATCCTGAGGAGACAACGAGGTTAACACAAGGAGCTCAAAAGGAAGCAATCACTGTTGCTGCTTGACTAACAAGGCCTCATATTCAATGAAGTGCAGGTCGTACAGAAACATTTTGAGTGTAAAATGCATCGTCGTGCTAACCTTCCAACCTGATATAGTTCTTGTTGGGTTCCTCAAGATGTCATGTCGTAACCCTTCTATGACCTTTAGTGTCATGAACTGAACAAAGGCGAGCTTCTATCCAAGATCCTACTATACGAATTAGAACATATAACAAAGAAAGGCGGGAAGTGTGTGATTATGATTTCTTTTTCTCAGCCGGGTTTCATGGGATCAAAGGCAAAGTGAAACACCACAGTTCGTGACAACTAAGATGGATAAAAGACGCCTTCATGCTGACAAAGATCACTGCTACATTCAATATTCTCAACTTTACTCCGCTGCATTCGAAATCACCAATTGAATTGAATATTTGATTACTACCATCATTTGTTCACATACGATGTCGACGAATGGATCTCCGCAGAAGACAACCAATATGGCTGCAACCGGTGGGCTGTTTGGCTCTCAACAGTGCCCAGATGAGAATGTGGCAGCATCAGATAATAATACTGGAAATTCACCGAGCAAAGACACTCAATTCGGGCGACCCGCAAATCAATTTCATTCACCACCACCACCACCACCACCACCACCACTAAGGTATAGTTACCTGTCTTTGCAGCCACCATTTCCAGGCGCTCCCCAGTTCTACCACCAGGTTCCATTCCACAGGAAACGAAACTCACAACCAAGCTCTGGTGCGACCCTAGGATATCCGAGTTATGGGCCATCATCACAGGCATATGATTTCCCTCAAGGAAGATATGTTGGACCTCAAATGTTCCCCCCTCAGCAATTCACAGGACATGGGCCGTCATCTCCAGGCACACCTCAAGTGCCTCCAGCACCGCCTGGAAAGAATCCAGTCATTCAGCCGACCTCTTCTGCTTCCACTGCTCCAGGCCAACTTCCCGGCGCACCTGGTAGACCCTCCATTATCCTCCCAAAAAAACGATTTCAGCCGGCTGTGGAACCACGCAGGACAGATGTTGCTGGGATTGCTGATTTACCCCCATTACCAGATATTTCCTATGATGAATACGATGCAGATTATGAGAGCGACGATTCGTCGGACTTGGGCGGGGCCAAAGGCAAAGCCCCAATCTGCTTGAAGCAAATGGAATTCTCCTTGAAGCAATTTGCCAAAAGGATTGGGCAGCCCAACTTTAGTACTTTCAACAAATGGAAGAAAGTATGGGTGGCTGGGTTTCTTGAGAAGAAGCATTGGTTCATTATCCGGGGACAGAACCATGTGAAACAGCTGTGAGATGGATACCTGCACTGGGAGATGGCGGTTACAGATTTTTTGGAGACTTTCGAGACCTGGCTGCCTTTGGAAAATTTCCATAATGCTGAATGGATTCAGTGACAGTGGGTTGAGATGATTTTCAAGAAATGTGAAAGCAAGGCTCGGGAGGCGAGGAATAAGATAAGGCGAGGCAACAAGCGACCGGCGACAGATTTCGGTGAGCACGCGGGCAAAACTGCCAGAGGTAACCTCCCAGAGTTGCCAAATACAACTTTTATGGTTGTGATTCGTCGAGTGCCGAATGGCAACAAGGACCAGACATGCAGCATGGAACTCCAAGCTTCGTACACAGATGTGAGGCACTGGGAGGAGCTGATTGATTTCATCAAACAAAATTGTAGTCTGAAAGAACCATTCTGTTTGACTGTGATATACAAATGCAACTTGACGCAGGAAGAATTGGAAGAAGAGTATATGGGATTATATGCACCGGGGCAAACAATGAATGACCGTCTATATGGTCAGATTTCGTACAATAGTTCCCTTTCAAATGCCTTCAAGTTGAAACTGGGACACAATGTGAAACTATTGTTGGTAGAAATGGAGGCAGCTAAGGGGAAGGATAGTGCGGAGCACGTAATTAGACCGGTGAAGGTAATCCCCGCTAGCCTTGTTCTGGTTAGTGATACCCCACAGCTAATCTGTATACTTAGACTTCGGAGGGGGCCGATGAAAATAGAAGAGAGGTGGTTGATGAGGCAGGTGGGAAAGCGACTGATAGTAGTAATAATGTAAGTTCTGATTGAGTGAATAGAATTGATTATATTCCACATACTTGTTGGGTCCAAATGCTTGTCTGTGAATTACCTAACATCGCGGTGAATTTCAGGAGCGCAGGAGTATAAGCCCATCAGCCCAAATTACCTCGGAGCAACTGAAAAAGATCATTGAGGACAAAAAGATGACCGATCAAGGTACAAGAGAGGTTCAGGAGCATGTGGGTGGCGAGGAGGACCTGGATCCAGAAAATACCAGTTCAGTATTGCATACTGTTCTCAAAATCCATCAACAACGAATTTGAACACAAGTGTCGTGATGAGGCGGTCAGGCTGCTCAATGCTCATCCGATTTGTTACTCAATAGATGACCGTGTTCCAGGCCAAAAGTATTCAATTCCAGGCCTGCCTGGAACAAAGTTTCTGGCACACCAAGTTTGGGCGATCTGGTTTATTGTGAGGAGGTTGGTTTGGGATGCTGATATGCCAGGAGGTGGCCGATGAAATGGGACTTGGAAAGACTTTCATCTCGGTGGCAGCAGCAATGATTTGCAAACTGCTGACTGAGAAAGTTGTAATGGGGTTACCGCTGTCGATTTTGTGGGGGGAATACCCTTGCAGAGTGGGTGAATATGGTGCAGAATGACTTTCCTGGGATGATTGGTGAAGAACGGGAATGGTATCCACTGCGGAGACATAATTCAGTGCCCCGCCACCTCATAGAGATCCAGAAAACTCCACTGCAGGTGCATCCAGCACTAACATCCACCGTTGAACCAATCCTGGTGGTGACAAGGCCTGGAGTTGCAGAGACATTCAAGAGTGTCATCGACGAGATGACATTGCCAACAGATTTCAAACTCATTAACTAGTTGCACACGGAGACTGAGAATCTCACCTACGAGGATCTGAACACTAGTCCTGATGAGCCAGAAAACCGATGGAATATCCACCTTGTGTCGAATGATACCTTAACATCCAGCGCGAAACCATCAAGCAATGGCCAACTCTCACACTGTTCTTGGAGTTTTGTGATATTTGATGAGTCTCATTGGTACAAGATGAAAAATATTGTGAGCTGGCGAATTGCGATGAATGTGAGCATTGGATTCAAACTTCAAGTCACTGCAACGCCAGGTTTCCATTCACTCGATGACTGGTGTTTTCAGACGATGTGGCTGTTTTCAGGTACACCTGAAGATCCAGAAGATGATACTGTGATGGAAATGCACGGCACCGATGCACTGTATTCCGCTGTGAAGAGTATGATGCATGCCATCTGGACTGAAGACGAACACGCTCAACAGGATGCGGCATGCCGGATGATCCAAATTACAAAGCCCTGGAAGATCAGGATGTAGTCAGAATTAAAACTTGCGAATGGGAAACCACTTGTTCAGATTCTGAAGGAGAATGCACACCTTGTTGATCTCGAGTGGACTGAAGAAGAGCAAGCATAATTGAAGACTCTTGTAGAAAGATACACTTCATAGGGTACTTCAGGAGCGTGGATGGTTCATCGATGGCAGCTGGCATGCTTCTCATTGGTATTGGGAGACACCGAGGATCGGAATGACATTTCTGGACAATGGTACAATGAATGTCCACTCAACACTTGGGTGGATTCTCCGATTTTCGGATGGCTGAGAGACACATTTCTGCCAATGCTTGTCAAGGAACCTGCGGAGTATCCTGAGATTGACGAAGACGAAGCATCAAATGAGGCGCCCCTGCATGAGCCTGAAAGTAATCAAAGCCCCTTGCCTTGAGCACCTCCTCCTCAAAAGGCGGTGCTATTTTGTCCGCTGGCAGGCCAAGTTTGTCATTTGAAGTGGTGGCTCCCAAAGTTTCTTGCAGATCATTTGGATATTTTCTACATGTATGCGGAAATGGGCAACGATGAGCGCACAGAAATGCATCTCAAATTCCAAGATTCGCCAAATCACTCTGTGTTAGTAACTACACCCAAAGTGGGTGGGACATGCCTAAATCTCACAGCAGCAAACTATGTGGTATTAACTCAGAAGTTCTCGGTATTGAATGAGGAGCACCAGGCAGTGGCACGATTGTCCGACTTGGGCAAAACAGAGTTCCACAGATGTGGCTATTGAACACTAGACCAAGTGGTTATGATAACAGAGCGAGTGATCTCCACCAGCTCTCTGGATTGGCACAAATGAAAGTTCTGCATGGCCTGATGAGCCGACCAAGCATCACGATTTCAATGATATACCAGATTCTGGAATGTCGTGAAGACCTTACGAAGCAGCTTATGGAGCAAGACGATGTTATGCTGTCAGATGGTGAGGATGAATGATAATTATCTGGGCAGTGTAATCATGGTATGCCTCATTAAACATTCTACCAACACAATCTCCCCAACCGATGCAAAATAGGCAAATGGTATGGAGAATGAGGCGCTAGTGGGGAGTATTGGCTAGAGCTCGATTCCATTTTGTGTTAGTTGATTATAGTGATGAATATTTGATGAAGTCAATAATCAACAGATATCTGGTATACAGTAACATAGCCTCATTTGGATGCTGCAATATGTGATGAAAAGCAGGTGCGCCAGTTTAATGGTCGACTAGGTCAAATTCTGCGGTGTGGTACATTTCTCTTTGTGTCAATTTGAGGAAGCCCGCAGTCACATATCATCTTCATCGTATATTGTCAATGTGGAATTTTGAGACCGAATTCTGCGAACGGGATTCCAGTTATCATGTGCGCCTGAACCTCCATGTGTGATTCAAATTATTTGTTTCTTGTGTATTGCAGGCGCACTGGACACTAGAAATGCGAAAGAATTTGGGATATTCACTGAATCTATAATGTTGAATCATTTAGAGTCAATTGCATATGAAAATTGCTATCAACATCTCGACTCTCCTGCGACAGATTCATCACAGTATATCTCTAACCATCCAGGGATAGAAAAACTGTCTAAGCAATATCCAGTTGATGTATCGTATCCTAAGACATGGCTTGCGTATTTCAGGCTTACCTGAAGAATCCCGCTGAGTATTTCCTCGCTCAGTAATGAAATTCAGGCACACAACAGATCCATTCTCCTGTCGAGAATGATCGTCTCAGATTTGACATCGCACGCGTATTCTATTCAACGGCTGATTTTGACATGCAGGCACGTATTATTCACATATGATCCCACTCCAGGCACGCCTCTGAACAGTTAATACCCACATTGCATTACCTTATAATCTGTGGCTGCCAGCACACAGAGTGTCATCTGTCAGACACTAAACTTTTAGGTGGAGGCGCGGCTCATTCTGCTCGAACCCAGCTTACTATCTGAATCTATGCTTGATCGGTATATGAAGGCCGCCGCTTAAATGCCATAACTGTCATGCTCCGTGTCAAATTATCCTTTGGAGGAAGGTGTCCACCACACGCTTATTGTAGATGCACTGCCCTGGCCGATAAGTAACCACCCTTAACTGAATTATGATTAAGACGTGTGTTCGGACCTTACATTTCCAAGATCCAAAATAGCTTCTGTTGTTCGGGCTCCATAATCGAGCTGCAGCTTGAGAGAGTGAACCTCAAAAGACAGCTTCTGCTCAGTGATTCTGCAGATGACCAGCAACTCCTGCTCACTCGTATACCACACTTCCTCAAATAGGCTTAAATTCACAACTCTTCCAATGCAGACTTAGCTACATTTTGACTAAGTTGTATGTTTGGGCGTCCAAAAACCCGTATCTTGTAATAGATTGTGTGAACCGATTTCCATCAAGAGAGCTCGAAGGGATAAAATCTGAATGCCAGTCTCTGCTCAGTGGCTCCATCAGTGACCGGCAAGCTCCTGCCCACTGCGTATCTTGAACCCCTGATGTTTGTGACAAATCATAAACAGATGATATCTGATTTCTGCCAACGTCCAATCCCAAATGTGCATGAAGAACAAATCGTGATGAATGCTTTAGTAAAGAAAAGGCAGTTTCTGAGAGTACAAGTAACTGTTAAAGTAAGGCGAGCCTGCAATTGCAGCCATTAGATTGTATTCTGCATGCCAATTTAATACTAGCTACACCTTGATCGGCCGGAACTGCATTCTGTTATTCGTCGTTCCGCTGTCAGATGAAGCCTCATGATGTATTCATATTGTTCTTATGCACTGCTTTGAACGCCAATATTTATGTTACATTAAAATTGTAGCATTGAAACTCATAATGTTTGTGATCAAATGATGCGGTGTTTACATGATAGTATGCTCAACATCTTAATGTGAGTGACTATTTATGACCCATTCGCTAGCAGTCTTGGCATTGACGGCAACTGGAATCGATTAGATTACCCCTGAGTCTTCATCGTACCTTTACTGTTCTTTCTCTATATTGAATCTCTCCTTTGTAAACCCAAATTCTCCGTTCCCTATTACACTGACTGCATACATATTGTGATTGCAGCAGACTTGGATCACTGAAAGTGAAGTTCTGCACCCGATATTGCCTAATTGGCCGCTCATTTGCTGCAGAATTCTAAAACAACACAATATCATCAAAATAGGGTGTCTATGTGACTGGTATACCACATTCGGAGATTCATATTTATCCACTATCAGCAACAAATTCAATTTAAACCCATGTAACATCAACTGTTGCTACACACGAAGGTTCGAACTCTATTCTCTGTGCAAGTCCTGCAAGATTCTTCAACACACCAACAATTCTGTGCCGCGCAGTCTCCTCTCATGTGCTCGAACTAGAGGCATAATGAACTACCTTCGGCGGAGTTATATGCAGGGGCAATCATGGTCAACCCATTTTTCAGGATTTCACTTATATCTGGCCCTGAGAGTAAGTTAGTGATACTACCATGTTAATGTCTCGAGTTCTTCAGGTGTGTTTAGATCTTCAGGTGCAGCTAGTTCGAATTCTAGGTATGTTGGCTTAATCCAATGTCCTATTCATGCATCAATGGCATAATTGGATACAAATGCTAACATTCGGGAATTGGGGGCTTGAAGAATCCATCTGATCCGGTACATCTGACACTTCCTAAATCCCAACACAGATCTAGCTGCGACAATATATATATGAACCGCAGACACTGTCTTCCGGACTCTTTCCAGGCACGCCTGGAATTGCGTCCTCCTCGACCGCGTGCTACTTTGTAGCCCTATTTTCCTGTTGTCCTATCAAACTTCGTATTGTATTTACTCTTATATGCTTCTGTCTACATTCCGCAACTTCACTTCATCAACATGGAACCTACGGCCAGCCAGGTGAGGAATCACTATTCACAGAAGAATCAGTGAGCACACCTTGAGCGAGCACTTGCACGTGCATTTAAGAAGACAGCCAATTTTCATTGCCGATCAAATGTTTGAACTCCAACCTTTGTGTGTAGTGTTAGAGATAGCTAATGTCCGCGCATTGATTCATATGAAGCAGGATGCTGACGATACTGATCGGGAGGCCACTAGCGATGACGACAGTGAAGACGCTGGAGAGTCCACCTTGTCAGCAAATATTGAAGAAGACAATGTGGACAACCAGCAAGAGGTAGAACATCTAGACCAGGCGCGCTGTGATAAGATAATATGAACTACAAGGGTTCCAGTGCCAAAGAAACGGAACCGTGCCGATACTGTCGTTGCCCGCACTGCACTTCCAAATCTGCGACATCCAGCCGGGGCCATGGAACCACCATTGCTGAAACGCCAAAAGTAAACCATCAACATAGTACGCGAGTCTGACATTGTACCCGCCCAGGTGCTCCCACATCCCAAGGCTGGTGGAGACCATAGTGTTCCTCAACGAAAGGCTGATGGGGATCAAAGCGTTCCTCAACACCAAAAGGCTACCTGTGAGATAGCGAAAAGGTTCATGGAGGCAATCGTATTCACAAAGGCTTCCTGGCCAATCATTTCTGATCAGAAGTACTCGATGGTTGATGAAGTTTGGCAACTAGCCATTGAAGTCCAAGATCGACTGCGGGCATTAGTAGGTGCTCCTGTAGGTACACCATCTGTATGTCAATTGCCCAGTGATCCATCTCTTAAAATCGATCCGCAACCCCCACAAGAGTTAAGTGTTTACTCTGTTTTCTGCTCTTCGATTGGACTTGTGATGATACTAATCCCCAAAAATGTACATAGCTAAAACTAAAGATTAGTACCATTCGAGGGTGTTTGGCATATCGAGCTAGTCAAACTATTGTTCGAAGTTACCGGTTGGATTGAGGATCTGAGAGTGAGCGTTGAATCCAGGTTAAGGAGCTCCTGTTTGATGATGCTTATCTCTCGAAGGTCATCGATGATAAGAAGTCCTGGTTTACGCGGATGGAAGTGCTTGACTTAATCCACAATCAGTTATTCTTCACCCCCAATAGCTTGGGGTGACAGTCGATTACAATCACTGTTCTTACAACCGCTCACACCGCAGACGTTAGCCCTTGTGGCCACAGCTATTCATTGTGCTCTGTCTGAGTATGCCACTGGAAAGAAGGTTCCAGTGATGTTGTGTCAAGATGAATATCGAGGTAAATTTTGCCCTTCCATGGTGATGGATTGTATGGCTGCTGGAGCCACTACACTCATCAATTACACGTGGTGGGCTGCTTCATACCCCCCCCCCATGGTTCTCCGCCGCAATAATAGGCGCTCCTCAATACCCATCAGCGCTTCTCAGTCTGGATTGGCACATTGATATTTCATTCAGCGCTCCATAATGCATTTCTGTCAGTGCTCCTCCTCTAGAATGGGCGCTCCTCAACCTCGATCAGGAGCGCCTCTATTTCATTCCAGACTCTTTACCTCCCTCCTTTTCGGCGATGCTAAGCATAGATAGGGTGCTCCGCTGGATAGGCGCTCCTTGGCCTGGATTTGCGCCCCTCAATTTCATTCCGCACCTCTCCATCACCTTCATCACTCCCCTTGCCCACCCTGCAGTCTACATCAGGCACTCCTCCTTTCCTGGGGGCGCACCTCTTTTCCCTGCAAATCATCATATTGCCTTACAAACTCCATTTTGATTCACCACGAGTTAACCTCTCAATTCGAACCCTTTACGTATCACAAATCGAGCCAAACGACATTGGAATTCAATTTTGCCCACTCGCCAGGCCCGAATCATTCAGAAATACAAGGAGCGCCTCCAGCTTGTTTGCGCCATTGATGAATTGTGTGTTCCTGCAATTGTTGGCCCTGATGAGATGGGAGATTAAGTGGATGACATTGAGACTATGTTCGATCGATATCATTCGATCGCTTAGCTAGGTTATTGTTTCTGGTATACCTGCTTTCATTTATGAATCACTCGTCATTTTCTTTGGTTCTCCTTAATGTAGCGATGCAAACAGTAAAATAGTGAATGAGATGCTGGGTACTATAGTATGACTTAGAAGTTGATAATGAATAATAGTCTATGCATCATACGTGGAGGGTATTCTTATTGCTCGTGTACATCTGCAAAATCTCAGAGAATGCCTGCAGTCCTTCGAATGAATATCCCTAAGAACCCAGGCATCTCTCAGAGTTAGTATGGGATTCCCGCATTGGTTGGGCAACAGTCCCAGGTGCTCCCACACTCATCACAACCGCTCCCATAGTGCTCCTGTACCAGTCATCAGATATCCCAGGTACTCCAAACGCCGGCCGGAATGCCCTCCTAGGGTCTGATTCTCTCCTGAAATTGACGCTTCCAACTTAACACTCTGGCTTCTCTTACACACTTCTGGAGGCTCCCAGTGACTGAAATACATTTTGCTGATGTCCAACTCTTGTTTTATTTAGTATTTCAGAAAACCACCAACAATGTGCCATATATCTATTCAACTGGTCTCAACTGACTAGCTTTATTCTACTTCAAACACTTCTTGTTTCAATCTGTGGCACATTGATAACCTGACAGACCTGCTTATTCTAATCAGAATAACAATCTGGATTGCAGTGGTTATTCCATTAACTATGAGTTAGAGCACATCTAGTGCGAGTTAAGATATAATACATACAATTGTAATCTCGTCACTTAGATCAATCTGACTTAACGTGAAACTATTAGATGTACTCAGTGATCCTCAAGTCCACTCAGTGACCCTGACATCTGCGTACTCAGAATCAGTAAGGCACCTCAAATTGTCTTATACACCTGGGCACCTGGCATTTTGAACTGGAACACCAATATCTGTTCTAATAGAATATGTTGCGAAAGTACAGATAGATCGGTTAAAATCTAACGAAGAGTATTCGAAGCAATAATATGATAATAATAACGAAGTAAAGAAGTGTTCGAAACAAGATCATATAAAACTGAAGAAGTAGGTATCGAGAAGATATTATTGTATTCTTATCGATGTCAGAGCAAGTCTAAAGAACTGTTCTCTAACCGGAGAAACAGTATCTATATATACATTAAACCAAGAGTGATTGTCCGTGACCACGGTTGCGGAACAATATCCTAAAACAGTAAAGAAAAATTCTTCAACTGTACATAATTATAAACAAGAACCGTAAGGAAACCATTAGAACAATCTAGGCGCGGTCTAAAAGATAAGCGCTGATAAATCCCTTCCAAACAGAACTAAAAAGAAGATTCTAGACAAGTTCTAACCGGAACTTTCTAGACACCTAAAGATAACAAATAACAAAAGTATTAACACACCACATTATTCTTATCCGCAACGACCTTCCATATTATGGAGAATAAATAAAGAAAGGTACAAATATTAGTAAGAGAAATGTAGATACTTCCGTATTTTCAATACCCC